>TARA_R110000772_G_scaffold88958_2_pt1 | contig 23778 bp, 31 predicted proteins | sample TARA_R110000772 | Tara Oceans TARA_R110000772 (sample SAMEA4397948) | marine metagenome | biome: Polar Biome; feature: [SRF] surface water layer (ENVO:00010504); material: water (ENVO:00002006), including particulate matter (ENVO:01000060) such as... | depth 5 m | reverse complement strand
CAACCAGTTTCAGTCTTCGGTACATATCCGGTTATATCACTAGACTTAAAGAAGTAATCACAATCTTTTGTAGCGGCGCATTTTAACTGCTCCCAAGTTCCTGTCAAATTAATATACCCGGTTTGCATGTAAGAGTCTCCATTAACATGAAGAACACCGCTAGGATTATTAGTGCCAATTCCAACCCTACCATTAGTAAGAATTTTCATGCTATTCACGGCCCCAGCCTTCGTAGCAAAAGCAATATCCCCACCATTATTATTAGTATTATTGATGAGCTTTAACTGGCTCTGCGCATCCATGCGTAATGTCGCCCTGTCTACCCCTCCCGAGTCTTTAAACTTGAGACCATTTTCAAGGAGAAGATGAATGTCGCCAGTAGCGTACAAATTATCTATTTTTAAATCTTGATAGTTTGCGATGTTTACATTCCCTAAGGTAGATCCATTTTCTGTTGTTGATATAAATGCAAACTGGTCGGCACTCTCATCCCAAATCATTCCTATATTTATATCTGTACCTCTATCTCCAACAAAACCTATGTCGTAAGTATTGGACCCTGCCACTCCACTATTTAGAGTAATTAGGGGGTCTCCAATATATAAGTCTTTAGAGTGTTCAATATACTGAACCCCAGTAACAGTAAGATTTTTAATGATAACATTATCATTGAAGTATTTGTCGCCAAAAATTTGCTGATCTCCGAATGTTCTTACGACTGTATTATCTACGACTACGGATGCATCATTAACACCATTATATGTAAAATCTAAGATGCCTCCGCCGTCAATAAGATTTCCGCCACTAGCACTAAGCGTTCCGCAATTAACAGTGTCTGGCTTAAGAGAAGAGCAGTTTGCTTGATTATTACAGCTCACTTAGAGGTTCCTAGATGGCGTTCGTTTATCAAGAATTCTCCAACAGTGCCGGTGATGACTGGACGAGCATAAGCAAAAGCCCAGTTATCTGAATAAGCAACTCCTTCTTCGCTACTTTGAATTCCGTAGTTAGCGATACAGGTATAATTTATATTATCGTTAGAAACTTCTATTTTAAAGTTTCCATCCCAAGGTCCAGTTCCAATAGGGATAACTTGATAAGTATGTATATCATAATCTTCTGTTAATATTGCATCTCCGGTAAGATTTAAATTACCGCTGGTTTGTATGGTTTCGGTACCAAAGTTTACCCTATCGGCTTTGCCGCGAAGTCTTCTGTAAGTTTCTTTCATTCTAATGAGTATATTATCAGTAGAATATACACTTATTTTTTAAGTGTGAAACTTTTTTATTAAAAATCGTCTTCTAAATTGCCTGATTGTTGATATTCTCTGACTCTTCTTTCAAAGAAATTGCCCATAGCTTGGACGTCAACTACCTCACCTAACCAAGGAAATGGATTTTTATCCTTAGGGAATCTGAAATCTAATCCAATTGACTCAATCCTGCGGTTTCCTATATAATACATATAATCAATGAACATTTCAGCGTTAAGGCCGAGAATTCCTGTAGGAAGAACGTCATGAGCGTAAGCAATTTCTAATTCAACCGCTTTTTTCATGTGATCCACAAACTCGTCTTGCATCTTCTTGTCCCAAATCTCTGGGTTTTGCTCGATCATTGTATTGATTACGTAAGTCCCAAATGCAATATGAGAGCTTTCATCTCTTAATGTATATTTAATTTGATCAGAAATGCCTTGGAGTTTATTTTGGCGGCCTAACGCTAACAACATTGCAAAGCCACTAAAGAAAAAAGTTCCCTCGCAGATTATCCAAAAACTAAGAAAGTTTCTTAATATTTCTTGCTTGCCTTCTTTTGTTGTACTGTCGAAATCTGGAGCGGTAATATCTTCGGTGATTTGCATAAGGAAATCATCCTTAGCTTTGATACTAGGTATATTCTGATAAGCCGCATACACCTCTTCTATGTCGAGATCTAGGCTGTCACAAATATAAACTACCGTAAGGTTGTGAAGGCTCTCTTCAAATGCTTGGCGCAAAATGTACTGACGACACTCAGCGTCCGTAATATATCGAAAGGCAGAAAGAAGAAGATTGTTACCAACCAAAGACTCGCTTCCAGCAAAAAATCCAAGACAACGCTTGACCAATAATTTTTCATCTTCGCTAATTTCATCATTTTTCCATTGTTTAATGTCATTCTGCATTCCTATTTCAGTAGGCATCCAGTTGTTGGCACAGCTTTTTAGGAATAAGTCCCACGCAAACTTATGTTTGTGGGGTAGGATTCGATTGACTCCAGTAATATTAGAACTTAGTAATTCTCCAGTTTTATCTTTCATATAATAGTATAACGATACTAACATGAAAAAGGATCTATGTCAATAGTATTTTTTTATTTTTTGCTTGGCATCGCGTAAAAACCTATCACCATAAAGCAAAGATCCATAAAAGACGAAAGCATTAAGCCTCCGGTTAGTTCAACTATCTCCCATTCTTTTGAGCCTATGAACCAATTAAAGAATCCAGAACGATAACCCTCTCCTTTTGGTACGACTATTTGATAGGATATATCAGGATTATGCGCATAGAAAATCATCAAGTAGCACATGGTAAAAGTTATGCCCATGAATAGAATTCTTCTAGACACTTTTACAAAATGGTCTGAAGACTGTTTTGAGTGCTGCTCCATCATGAGCTTGAACATCTCATTGTCTCTTGCAGAAAGAAGCATTTGGTCTTGCCTTTTTTGTTCTAGCCAAGAATTTATCAAAGTGCAGGCTACTTTAATGCCCGCACCAATGATTGTATTTAAAATTGGACCCATTAGCCGGAAACTTTATCGTAGTCAGCCTTTGTGCAGAACTTAGTTAGCTTTGTTCCGTCATCGTCAACAGCTTTCAGAGCATACCTTACTGATAATTTTCCAGTCTTCGTTGTTTTCTCATAAGCATGTCCTTTGACGTCAGCTTCGTTAATGTTAACTTTTTTCTTTTTTCTTACGTTGTAGAATTCTATCATAGTAAGCGTATATACACTTAATATCCAGAAGAGTCATCAGAGTTTTGCATCTGATCGTAAATCCACGCATAAGTTTTTTCAAGACCATCTCGTAAGGTGATTGATGGAGCCCATCCAAGAACATCTTTGATCATTGTATTGTCGCTATTGCGGCCACGAACTCCTTGTGGTGCGTCAAGATTGTAGTTTCTTTTTAATTTAATACCGCCAATACCTTCAGCAATATCAACTAGTTGATTAATCGAAACCATTTCATCGCTGCCTAAATTCAATGGGCGAGTGTCGCCTTTTTTCCACATCAAATCCATTCCGGTGATGCAATCGTCGATATACATAAAAGAACGAGTTTGCTCGCCATCGCCCCAGATTTCAATTTCATGATTACCACTCATCTTAGCGTCAATAACTTTACGACAGATTGCAGCAGGAGCTTTTTCTCGCCCACCGCGCCAAGTGCCGTAAGGGCCGTAGACATTATGGTACCTGCAAACTCTGGAATCGATACCAAAATCTTTGCCGTAGTAGGAAGTTAGAATTTCACTAAATAACTTTTCCCAACCGTAGCCATCTTCTGGATTTGCTGGATATGCAGTATGCTCTTTTAATCCTTGGGAAGCGGCGTCCTTAATATCAGACTGGATTTCTTGAGGGTAAATGCAGGCAGAAGAGCTATAGAGCATTTCTTTTACTCCATTATCTCTAGCAGCCATAAGCATATGAGCTTGAATTAATACAGACTCCATGCAAAGGGCGTGATTGTTTTGAATAAAACCCATACCTCCCATGTTGCAGGCAAGATTGTATATTCGCTCAACGCCTTTTGATAAATTATAGCAGTGGTGTTTTTCTCCAAGATCACAATCGGCGTGATTTTCAGCATTATTAAATGTCTGATACCATTGATCAGAAGGTTTGATATCGGCAGCAACAACTTCATGCCCTTGCGCTAATAAATCTTTAACTAAATAACCGGCAATAAAGCCGCCCGCTCCTCCAACTAGTATTTTCATATTATATGTTTTTTTATAATGTTATCAAATTCTTTTAATTCTGCTTCTGCTTTATAATGATTGAACCATATATCTTTTTCGTCTTTAAATATTTTACTGTTCATAGTGTCAAAATTCAACACATGTGGATTGTGTTTTTTAATTTTTGAACCCTGTGGTACTTGCGCTAACCATTTTGATCCGCCATCTAACCATAAACCGCAATTAGAATATATCTCTCTGATGGGTTTGTTTCTTAATCTTTTGGTAAACGTCTTACCGTAAAACTGGAAATAATTAAAATCATTATATTCATCAATAAAGTCTTTTAAATTACTGTGATTTTTTAAAACAATATATTCATCAGGATCTACATTTAATACCCAGTTGTTTTTTTTATCATTTAATACTCTAGCGAACATCTGGTTTTGAGAATTAGGATATGGGGAATCATGATCTTCTCCGCATACCCAAGGGATCACTTTTACTTCATTATACTTTGAATCGATGTCATTTAATTTATCTAAAATTTCAACATCAGAATAATCAGGAAAATAATCTAGATGAGGTTTTTTGCTCCATATCATATAATTTGGGGCTGATTGCAGTGCCCTCCTTCTTTTTAATTCTTGCTTGTCCATGTGTTTAATGCATGGATTCTTACCGTCAATAGAATTGAATCCGTTATTGTATATTAAAATTTTATCAACCCCTAGGTCTAAATAATGCTCTATCCATTCTTCTAAATAAAAAACTTCAAGACGAGGTAGGATGATTGAGGCGAGAGTAATCATTCTTAATGGTGGCTAAAAACTTTCACCCCGCTAGAAGAAAGAAATTTTTTAATTTGATTTTCGAAAGATTTTTTATCGGCTTGCTCTTTAGCTGGAAAAAATCTAGGGTGCCACTCAATGTGAATTTCATTAATTAAGTTTAATAAACTTGATTTCATTAACCTTTCCAAGACGGCGTATTCTCCGCCTTCGATATCCATCTTTATGAAAATATTGCAATCATGAAATTTGTCATACAGATTTTTCAATACTAAATTAATATCAACACAATTAACTTTTACTTTTTTTAAGCTAAATAATTCCGATTGAGCTTCATGATTAGAGGTCCAGAATTTTTTGGTTTGATCGAAGGCAAGATCTGTATCTAATAAAGTTGAAGACTGAAAATCTACTTTCTCTTCGCTGTTTTCTTGGTAAATGGGGAATGACAGCAGTTTAGGTTTTTCGTCGCTCGAAACAGCCGCATTAATCAATTCAAAAAAATTATACTTTTCTTTAAATATGTTTAGTCGCGTTTGAGTTTCATGCAGGTTGCATATAAAAGGGTTGGCTTCGTAGCAATAAACGGCCCATTCGCTGCTAATATTTAATTTTTTTTCAAACTCCATTAGGCCTTGAAATTTATTAGATCCGAAGTCTAGGTATGTATTCATGATTCTTTTTTAATTTTTTCTATCCAATGATTAAAATCTAATGTTTCGTAATATGGTTTTATTTTTTTTGATAGTATGCTGTATTGTTTGTTTAAGAAATCTTCAGTAATTTTTTGATAGTCTTTCTGGTGGTCTAAAAAAAGAATAGGTAATTCTGAATGGTCAAATTGATCGTACATTGGATCTTTTATTACAATAGGTATGGCGCCGCAATAAAGAGCATCATAAAACCTAAATGAATCAGGAGCTGTGCCTCTCGGGCATATAACAAACTTACTTCTTCTTAATTTAATGAAAAAATCTTCGTTAGACATGAACCATGAACGCTTTGAGCCGTTTTGGCCACGAGAACCAATATTCTCAAGGGTATATAGTGGATTATCTTTAATGAATAAATAAATCGCTTTTCTAATCCAGCTCGTATTTAATGAAAAATTGCCATAAACTAAAATCTCTCGATCTTTTTTATTAAAATTTTGACTAAAGCAGTCTCTAGACCTGAAATCCCTGCCCATTGGTAGGAATTTGATAACATCATGGCTGTAATCAACATTATTGCAATAAAATTTTTTAACGTTTTTTGGCATCTCTATGTCTTCGCTCAAGCAACCATCTGTTTTTCCGCAAATAATAGAATAAGTAAAAGGTTTTGACTTAATAGCTTTAAGATAAGGATTTAAGTGTTTTAAATTAAAGGTATGCCTGTGGCTTCCAATAAAAAGAATCGCATCTGAGTCAGGTATATCACTTTCAGAGCCAACCGATATAACCCCTTGGTCGCGAAAGAAGCCTTCGTTAAATAGAAGAAGAATATCTTCCTTGTTTTTCATTTTAAGTTATTTTTTTTGTATAATATATTGGGACTCTATAACTTCAAAATGAGAAACCTCTTCAAATTTTTCTTCAAGAAAGTCATCAATAGCAGGGATTACTCCGAAGTCTAGGACGTTTCTTGCAATAGGGTTATCGATATAAGCGTTCCCGCAAATGTACCCCCCCGTTTTTAATTTGCCCCACCAGTTCCTTAGGTCTTCAATTACAAAACTGTAAGTATGATTAGCATCTAAGTATATCCAGTTAAAGTAGTCAGCCTCAAAATCCAAAACCGCGTCTGCGGAATATTTTTCAACTATTTCAACGGATTCATTTTTCGTAAATCTTTCATGAACCTCAGACTTATATTCATCCATGATATCTTGAGGTACCGCATGCCATCGATGAGGAATATCTACGATGCTTATCCACGGGTCGATTAAATGAAGTTTTGAAATCGGCTGCAAGGAAATCAAATTAGCATAGTCGCCTTTTAAAACGCCTACTTCTGCGCAGACATCTCCCTCGTTAATATTATCAAGAAGGCTAAGTCTTGAGAAACCGTTGTCAAATTTATATGGATCCATGATTAAAATTCGTAATTATATTTTTTGATATCTTCCTTGTATATATTATACACAATATTTTTTGTTTCTTCTATGTATAATTCTTGATAATTTGATAGGTTTGTGGAGTTGAGTTTTTTTAATGGATTGATTTTTATATTTAGTTTCCTGCAGATCTTAATATAGTCGCGACTTATGTTTTCCATTTTGCCAATACAATCAACTGGCTTATCTAAAAAATAAGAAAAAGGTTGAAAGTGAATCCCAGAACGAACCGACCCTTCTTCTCTAGCCATCATCTTCTGAAACTCAGGAACTCGTTGGGCGAATTCTTTAAAAGAAATTTTTTTGCTCAAGTCAGCGAGCTTTTGGTTGCTCTTGTACCATCTATCTTCAGGCTTAATGGATCTAAAATAACGATAACAAGAAGCTATGCGATCCCACGGATTCCGAACAAAAGAAAAAGAAAAATATCCTTGATCTAAAAATTCAGAATGCTTTGATGCTGGAGCATGTCCCGAGCCTAGAAAATCTAATTTTAAACTTTTATAAACTGAAGTGCCCGCGCATTTCGGTATATGAATGAAGACGCATTTTAAATCATGAGATACCATTATTTTATTAATTTTTTCCAGTCAACTTTGCCTGTAGTTGAATTATTAAAAATGAGACTACCTAATTTATCATTAGCTTCTTCTAGTCTTTTAGCGCCCTGATAAGAAAAGAAATCTTGGTCATAAAAAGTGGCATTCAACTTTTCAAAAACAGGAGCTCTCATTAAGATTTGATCAATATGATCGCCCCAAGGTAATTCATTTAATAAAATATTAACAGCATCAATATGAAAAACTTGAGCCCATGTACCCCAGCAGGGTATTAATTTATAAAAATTATCCTTTATGTGATATTTTTTTTGTTTCTGAATTTCTGGAGAAAATTCGAATATTCCATCTGATAAACGTTCTTTTCCGTTACTTATGAAAAATTTTATCATTTTGGATTTTAAGTGATCAGCCTCTTTCAATATCGAAGAAATGTAATCAATAGAAATGTTACGGGTAATTTCTGTATCGTCCTCTAGTACGACAAGCCATTCTGGAGAATTAGGGTAAAAGTTATAATCACGATAGTAGTCTTTGAGTAGCTTAACATAAGATAAATTGCAGCCAAGTTTGCCGGGTAGCCACTTCCATTTATCTAAATACTCTTGCGTGTGGAAGCCATTACTCTTGTCTGTGGATTCATAGTGTTTATAATGTTTAATTGCATTTACCGCTTCAAATAATTTAAGCCCTTCAAATTTAGATTTAGCCTCATTGAAGTTGGCCAGACGTTTTGGGTCTTGAGTAAATGTTATCATGTAAGATTTAAAGTTCATTTTAATATATTTTCAAACCCTTGAAACAGGATCGAACTAAAGGTTTTTTAGTGGAGAAAAAATTACTTTTTGAGGATAGTAAAATTTTTGATTGGCATAAAAATAAAAAATCATTATCAGGGGTTGATGTCCTGAGCTCCACATTAAAACCAGAATTATTAAATATTTTTTTGATATGATTTATGTATTTTATTGATTCATTTAAGCCCACACTATAATGCATCCCGAACACAAGAAAACAAGGAAGATTATTATGATGAGAAATTTTTGATATTATTTTAGCATAAAAATCAGTATCTAAGTATCTTTTCGATTCCTCTTTTCTGTTTGGGTTTTTAATGACATCACCTATTCTAAGATGAATACAAATTCTTGCTATTGGATCTTGATTTTCGATTCTTGATGATACAATTCGATTCAATAGTTCAGGATTGAAAGATGTATTAAAATTATTTTTTTTGCAATATTCTCCAGCAATAGAATTGGGCCAAGTTTTATATGTAAAATCAATAAGATTTTCAAAACCGTCAGGATAATGCTTTGTATTGGGATGGTGAATGCAGTCCCATAGTCTATAACCCTCAAACAAGTCTGCATTTGATAAGATTTTATCGATTAATGATTGTTTCATGATTTTCTATTCCGATGACCGCCGTGTATATACAAATTTCATTTCATAGGGAATCTATATGTTTTAATAAATCAAAACCATTATTTCTTTGAATTTTGTGTTGATTTAAATTTAACACACGGCAAATTGTATCAAAAAAAGGATAATGTCCGGCGTTGGTTCTTTTATCTTCGGGTGTTTGCGCTAAGACTTCAGTTACTGAAGTGCCAGTTTTGCAAAAAAATAAATTAGCCATGCAAGCTCCATGCGCACACACAATCATTTTAGCGTTATAAAAATAAGATACTTGATCCTTAAAGCTCATACCTTCTAAAGCTATAGCTTTGAATTTATCTTGATACTTTTCAGACAATCTTCTTTCGACCCTATCGATTCCTTTGATTTCACGACGTTCTTTTCCATTTGTTCTATTTTTATTTTGGCTTTTTAAATATATATCAGAAATTAATTCAACTCTTTCGCCTCTTTTTATTAAGAGTACTTCTGGATACTTGGAGCTATTCTCTTTTTTAATATTTAATGAGTAAAAAATAAAGTCACGAAATTTTTCAAAGTCAGACTCGTTCTCGTGAGAAGGTAATCTTTCTATGGGTTTTTCTTCACAATCAAGCTTATTGAAGCTATCTTCACAAAGCTCAATACTGACAGAGCCCAGAGCTTCATCATAAATTTTATCAAAATTGCCTAATGTTTGATCTAGGTTTTTGAGCCTAAAGACATGGCGGTATTGAGGAATGCCAGAGATGACTTCCGGAAAAAGACAATCACAGATAAAATGAGCGTAATGGAATAAACTACCACCTTTCCTCTTGTTATTTACTTTTATCATTTTGAATTTGTTAAATTATAATCGATTTTATATCCCGATTCATTAGTGATTAGGCCGTTGGCGCGAATTAATCTAAATCTGAAGTTAGGAATTCTTTTGACTCTATAATTTAAAGAAGAAAGATGGGATAGTAAATAGCTTTCAGCATGGTACCATTGAGGATTATTCATTATGGAGGAATACCTTGAGCAGTAATCTTTTAATGCAGAAATTGAATTAAAAATAGCGTATCTATCATTACATCCAGATTTCCACCAGCCAAAAGAAGGTGCAAAAATTTCATTTTTATTTTTCTCGCACCTAATAATTGGATTTATATTTAAATAATGTGTGTGAAAAATATCGCTACGAGATAAAACATAAAAATCATATTGTTCTTGTGGAGAGAAATTTTTAGAAAAATACTCTAAAGAATAAAGCTGCTTAAGGGAGTTAATTGTGCTGGATAGAGAGAACTTACCCCATGAACCGCCAAAATTATCAACCAATAGTTTAGCGTGGTCTTTAATCTCTTGATTGGTTTGAGACGAAGGGTGTTCGAGGCCATCTAATAAAATATTTGAGAATTCAAAATAATTCTGGATACTTAATGGGTCAATAGATGTATTAATCCCTTCTAACCCTCTTTGCCTAGGGCTATTAAAAGATTGAGTATTCGTCGTGACTAGATAATAATCTAATTTGAAATCAGAAAGAGAATGGCAAGCGTTATCTAAGAAAGCTTGGTGTTGCCTAGTATTGTAATTTTTAACTTGACCAAAAAATATATAGGCTATTTTTTTCATTACTTATTTACGTTAAATTTTAAAACTGGCTTGTCTTTCCAAGGGTCTATCTCGATTGGTAGTATATTACACTTTTCTAAAAATAGTGCCACAGCTAAATCTTCATATATATGATGGAGTCTAATCGAGGACAGTTCGTAAAAGTTTCTCCATTTTCTAAGGGATTTGGAACTAAGAAAATAAGTTGTTCCTCCTGCTGCCCAAGCTACATATCTCCCATTATACCTTTTATTATACCATGGAGAATCTTCCCTAACCCTTCCGATGTGCCATCCCCTCTTCCCTTCTTTGGTCTTGACTTGTAGCCCTGCGTAGTCATGACCCTCGAGAGATTTAATCAGCTGAGCCTCTCTGCCGGCATTCCATCGTATCCAATCAATGTCGTCATCTATTTTCCAGAAAAAATCATACTTATTAGTATAACCTTTGTCTGTTAAATATCCATAAATAGCAAACATCTTCTCTGGTAGGTCTTCGTATAAATCACGGCATTTTAATTGTATAACATTTTCTTCCAGTTCTTTTTCCTCTTCTCCGCCAGTAAAGATTAAATAGTCGCCAAGATTCCATTTTTCAACTCGAGCTTTAATTTCATTAACTCGATGAATATACTTTTGACAGCATACAAAAACTTTAAGTATTCCACTTTTCATTAAAATAACCTTTGCCTACTGATCGACTTTCATTTCTATTAACTTTTTCGTGATCCAAATGATAACCTTTGCAGTTAACATTAATTATGATTTCGTTCCCAGCCATCTTTGCTCGCTTTGCGAAATCAAAATCTTCACCACCCCAACCTTTGAATCCTTCATCTAAGCCTTCAATCTCATTAAATACATGAGCGGGACACGACCAATTTCCGCCATACATATATCTAGGAGGTATTGGCTTTTCATGAATCAAGTAAGGGCGCTTAGCTTTATCAATAAAATCTTGACGGCGGTCACCGTTTTTAAGAGAATCTATAGAATCAAAATCATTATGTATTTTTTCAAAAGTAACTTTTGGTACATCGTCAATCGGTATTGACAAACAAAGGCCTGAGATTAATTTATCACCATGCTTTAAATGCTCAGATACAAAATCTGGACCCCAAATAACATCAGAGTTGCCAAAGATAAAGCGATCCCCAGAAGCTAAATCAGCTCCTTGATTCCAAATATATGCAAGTCTATAACCTTCATTGGGCCTTGAGAAATATTTAATGTTTTCTTGTTGTAGCCATTCTACAGTCCCGTCTGTTGAGCCATCGTCTGCTATAATGAGCTCAAAATCTTTTTCTGTTTGAATTTTTAATGTTTCGACACTTAATTTTAATGCTGGTAAATTATTATAAGATGATAATATTATTGATGCTTTCATTCTTATCTCTTATAAATATAAAGTTTAATATAAATTAAATATTTCACCACGTTTAATTCTTTTAAATATAATTTGATATTCCCCCGGATATTTCGCATAATACTCACCGTTTACTTTTGGACATTTGTCATCTACACCCTTCCATCTAGTTTGTTCATCTAATCTTGCGACAGAATACATATATCTTTTAGTTGAAACTATGTCTAAATTCTGGTTTTCATAATGCTTTTTTAAAAGTCTCTCAATATTGTCTGGATATGTTTCTCCAATTTTTTTTAATGTATCAAGTACATTTAACGACTTACAAAAGGAATCATAATCAGCAACTGAAAATCTATCCGTAACCCCACAGTAGGCGCATCCGGATGGAATGTAAATTTCATTTTTTAAAACAGTTGGTAATTCGTTTGTGACATAAACTTGGTCAGAACGAGTTAGCACATATCTGTCGTATTTTTTTATTGTTTCTATCTTTTTAAGAAGTTTTTCTCTGTATGCACATATTATCATACCCGACCCAGCTACACCATACGGTCCAAAAATATTTGTTTTGTGATGCCAATCTCTCCAATCATTTATTTTTTTATCATACTCGTCTTCCCACCAGTTTTTTGTTTCATCGGTCTCCCAGATATACTTTGCAATATCTCTCCACTTTGACTCGGGATAGGTATCACCAACATACAACGCAACATCCGTTTCGTCATCCTTTAAATGCTCAATGAATGATTCAACTGGCAAGTCACCCCCTCGCAAGTTTCCTATAATGCAATATAATGTTTTCATAGCACCGATTCCCCATATTCATAACACTTATAAAAAGATTCATACAATCGTGTATCATCATAAATTGGTTTCGCAACTTCCATTTTTATTGCCTCTTCCAATGTTTTTGCTGGAATTACATCATACCTTCCAGTTGACTGATAATAATCTTGATATTTCGCGTCAGTTTCTGATTTTTTTGATTTTGGCAATTGTAACCAAACTGCTTCTTTGTTCAGCATTTCTGCGACAATTATTCCGTGCAAAGATGATGAAATTATTTTTTTGCTTACTCTTATTTGATTGATAATGTTTTCTACACCGGAGTTGCAGTAGACAATATTAATTTTGTCATCAATATTTGCAACATCGTTTCTATCCTTATGGTGTGGAATCAAAGTCACTTCATGTTTCATGTCTACGGGTTCCAACCACTTCGGAAATAATCTAGGAATCAACAATGCAGGATCACCAAAAGCAATATCGTTTGCATTCAAATCATAACCATGATCATTTAGATACTGCATTGAGATAGGTCCTCTTGTTGCAAATACTTTACATTTTTTAGGAACTCTTTTGCGACTTGGGTTATGACCAGTTCCCCATATATGACAACCATCGGGAAGTAAATGCATAATCGAACCAAGTGATGACATAAATCCTCCTTTAAACTTATTTAGTTTCTGTCTACGTATATTGATACACCCACATTCCCCGCACAATCTTTGAATCAGTAAAGGTACCAGTTCATCTCCAAAATTTCCATTATATGGAACAAAGTATATAATTTTATTTTTCATAATTTTATACGATGTCTATCTTTCATTCTCCAAATTCATAATTAAAATACTCAATGTCTTTTGCGTATTTTTCCGCAACGATTTGCCTTGTTTCGTCATCGTAATATTCAGTATAGTGTTTGTGTCCATTTCTGTTTTTATGAGGAAGTTTTACTTTGGGAATGCTAAGGCGCTCAAAAACTTTATTCATGCCATTAGGATCTTCAAGTTTGAAAATATAATCCATAAGCGAATTGCCTGATTCATTGAAAAGCCAGTTTGTTTGGGGTGTCGATGGCCGGCAAGTAACAAAATCTTTGAATTCATTATAGTTGTGTTCGCCTTTTTTAAGTCTATACGCCCAAGAAGAAACCCGCCTATCCCAAGGATTTCTAGCCACAGAAAACTTAAAATAACTATTCCAATCCCAACCTTTCGATTTAAAATGCTTTTTTAAATTAAGTGCTGTCGTGTGATGTTTATATGGTGAATTTCTATTATTAACACTTAATATGTCGCTATATGGATCGATAATAGACCTAACCGATGTGCTGCCGGTCTTGGGGACGGAGATAAAAACAAATTTATGCTTATGTGATATTCTCATAACTTATTGAATCACCTTGTTTTAATTTGTCCCATTTTTTAATATTGTTTTGCTGGTTCCATTCTCTCCCTACGTGATTAAATACACCATTAAAATGTACCCGCTTTATGTTTTTAAAATGATCTTCTTCTTGCTTCCGCTTGTTGCGATGGTAGTCGATCAATAATTGCTCAGGGTCTTGTTTGGTTGAGTTAATAGAATAAGGGTGGTAAACTTGATCTATGAAAAACTGCTTACTCCACATAGAAGGATGAAAAGAAAATTCAAACAAATGATTGGGGTGAAAACCAATATAGTCATAATTGCTATCTATTAATTCTTGAATATTAAAGCTGATATCATGGTTTTTGTCGTCTTCTAGCCAAAAAACATAACCACCCTCATTAAGATTACTTATCTCGTTATAGCATTGATGTATTAATTCATTAGCCGCCGTAAAGAAACAGGGCTCATTCGGCCTAGTAACTGTGTGACTAATATCTTTTAGGATAGTTTTAAAATTTTCATAAGTTTTGGAATGATTCCCTAAAGCAGGATCTATATTTAAAAACCAATGAGCATTAATCTTTTGACTTCTTAAGTCATCAGCAAAAGAAAGAAGGCATTCAGTATGAAGCTCCGGCCTGCAAATTGCGGTGGTTATTATGTATAAATCATTCATAGCGAGATGCATTAATGACTTCTTCCCACTTTTTGTTTACCGAGCTAATTGAAAGATGCTCTAGGCTAAAATTAAAAGCATTATCGGAAATGCGTTTTACCTCTTTCGGGTTTTTGTTAGCCCAATTAATCTTATCAATCAAGTCAGAAAGATCTTTTTTGATTGGAATATAATGCTCCATTGGAACTAGGTATTCTTCATAATAAGCTTTATGAAAACGCTCTTGGAGAAAAGTAAGGCGATGAGATTGAAGAAAGTATTTTACCCTAGGACTCCATCCAGAGGCTTGCAGGTCAATAAAATAGCTGTAGCCCAAAACCGCATCCTCTAAAGACATAAAATCAGAATCATTTTTATTAGGTTTTGAAAACTTAGCGTCAATTAAATCTGGATACTGGCTTGATAAATCAACTAAAGGGCCTCTAAGCTTTGGGTATTTCATACCTCTCCAAAACATTTTTTTAGACCGTGGCTCTACTTCTCCAGCAGCACGAATTTTAGAAAAATATTTTTCATATTTCATGCCACACCAATCCCAAAAAGTAAAATCAGGACAACAGATGAAATCGGGGTGGAGCTTTAGGTTGGGGGGGCATTCTGGCTCTTCTTTATCAATGTACGATTGAAATAAAATTGGTTCAGTTGACTCGTTTATTATTTTAGCTGTCGGAGGGACATCAATAAAGTAAATTTTCACAGGATCAAAATCGGGAAAATTTAAGGAGTCATCGGCTCTTTTGATTTGCCTAAAAAAACCAAAAGCTTTAGCGTTATCAGATTCAAATTTCCAAGGCGAGTGATCATAATAATGACACTGTAGAGAGCCGCCTCTTTTTTCAACGACTACTTTGCCAAACTTAAATCGATCTTCCTCAAAAGGCAAATCGAATTTAGATGGATCTCCGATGATCCTGTATGGTGTAAAATTAGATTTCACTTTTTTGCTTAACTTGCGAGTACTTATCATTATAAAAATTACTAATAGCTTCGTCAGTATCAGAGGGGGAAGCTAAAGGATTTTTATAAACAGTAATTTCTCTAATCAATAATTCTGATATATGAAGAGCTAGTAAAAAAGGAGAGCTCTCCGATTTCAACCTTAGGAATTTAGGATTTCCTTGGTTGATTAAAATGGTAAAACTTTCATTATCATCTACTCTCGACATCGAGTTCTTATCTTCTTCCCCGAAATCTATTATTATGTATCTTATTCTTTTAGATTTTTTTAATTTTTTATTTTTATACCTGTTCCATAACGGAGGGATATTATTACGAGGCTCTTCCTCTTCTTGCTCCTCTTCTTGCTCCTCTTCTTGCTCCTCTGGTTGGAAATCTATATCTCTTCTTGTCACTTGTTCAGCTAGCTTCTTGAGCTCTTCCTTTTCTTTTTCTTCTTCTTTTTCATCCTCCGTCAGCTCTTCCTCTTCCTCTTCCTCTTCTGCCTCGTCGTCATCCCATAGGTCGGAGAAGTCTTCGTCATCAAAATATTCAGCTAGCATGCTTGAGACTTCATCAGCTAAGGCATCAAGTATATTCATTTTTTCTTCTTGATTGAGTTTTATATATTCAACTATCCACTCTATGATTACTTTATAGCATTTTTCAAGAAAAGGTTTTGTAACTGGATGATCGTCTCTGAGCCCATGATGAGAAAGGTCTTTAGCAGGCATTCCGGTGTCATCCAGAACCTCAGAGAGGGCATCGCACGAAATAAAGCCAACTAACTTATTAAATATATTTTGTATTTTATCTTTATTGTCAAAATCTTCTTTATCTTTCTTCTCTAGCCACTCTAATACGTTGTTAATTAAATCTTGATCGGATAAATAAAATGGACAAATCTTAACTTTGGAAATGATGTCAATGTTTTTTAATGGATGGTTTTTTAATAACTGCCTAGCGTAAACAAGCGAAAGCCTAAATTCAATATTGGCGCTACGGGTTTCTCCATAATAATCATACTCAAAGGATCTGTTAAAAACTGGCACATTTGAACCGGGGAGCTTGTATATGAATTCTAAACTTTCATTATTTAATATTAGAGAAAACTTTTTACCTTGCTTTTCTAATTGAGGTATAAGGTGCCCAAAAAAAGAGCGCAATTCGTTTTTTATTATTTCTCGATTCCAACTGTTGGATTGGATTTTATTTTTAGTAGAGATGATTGTGACTTTAGTGCCTGTCTCAGTCATGATAGAAGACTCTTCATAACTAAGCTCCTTAATAGAGGGGGAGTACTCACTAAGGAAGGAAATTCCTGACGGCTTATACTCAACTAGAAAACATTTTCCGTGAATATTTTTGGTTTCAATCGTCCAGTGAATATCTACTTCGTTAGATAATTTATCATTAGCGAGTTTGCCACCTACCCCCATTTGACCTAGGCGTAATCCTTGGCCTTGCGTAGTGTCGTATGAATTTCCAAAAACAAAATACTTATCAAAGGCGTTCATCTCATTTTCATCTTTTTCGTGATCAAACCCTTGACCGTCATCAGTTATTATTGCCCTGCAAAATTCATCACCATAATAAGGGTGCTTCAGTTCTATGGAGCATGATGTAGCAAAATTCTGAAGTGAATTCTTGACAAGCTCTGTGAAAGCTTGAGGTATGTTTACTGTTGATTGAAGTAAGCGGCTGAGGTTTGCTCCTGTTTGTATTTTTATTGGTTCCATCTTGTAATGTTATACACTATACAGAAGCTCTGTTCTGTTTTGTTTTATAAATTTAGCCTTATCTTTCATGAATGATTCTATGTCTTTTTTGTTCTGTTTGAAGTTTTTTGTTTTTACTGGGTTGATTGCTATACAGAAATATTTAATTGTTTGTTTGGTGAAATCTATTTTCTGTAGGATTTCGAGGGATATATCTGGATCAAGTATCGATAAGAAATCAATAGATTTGGGCGAACCGTATAGAGATTTGTAAACTTTATGGCCAAAATATTTCTCGCCAACAAACACGTTTGAATCTTTCGTGTTTTTAAATGGACTAATTTCAATACACGCCAAGTCTCTGGCGAAATTTACCTCGCGCAAGAACCAGCGGTCACTTAACCATTTGCTTGTAGAGGTGATAACTTCGCCGCTGTCAAGCTTTATTAAGTTAATAATGTTTTGATTTGGGTTCGAGATATGTTTAATTAAATTTTCCATAGCCCTCTATCTATAAATGATTGTTTCTTATGGTCAGCTTCTTTTCTGGTATTAGGATGCCAAACGTATGTCTCGTTCTCTATTGGGCCGCGCTTAATCAAAGGTTTGCTTAGAGCCAATAAAGATAATTCATTGTAATTATAATCTTGGTCTGCAGTATTATCTATGATTAGTTCATCTCCAAATTTATGATGTTGAGATGTCGGTTTGTTATGCAGTAGGAATTCATTGAAGTTTTTTTGATCTGAACCCTTAATTTCTCGTGTGTTTAAAAATTTATCAAGATAACTAATTGTCTTATAGTTGCTCCTAAAGAATATCCACCCCATGCAACATGTAAAGCCAAAGGCGTCACGAACTTCAGGCGGAAAGGCGTCCCTGTGCCTGACCGTAGAAACAATAACGTCTTGATTATTGGGTTCGATTAGTTCAGGTATTGGGTTTTTAAGCCAAAGAGCATCAGTATCAGAATGAATGATATCATAACCTTCTTCGAGATATTTTTTGAAAATCAATGTTCTGCGCATTGTATGTTTGCACCCAGAGATCCAATCGTCGTTGAATTCATCTAAAACTCTAGAATGACAGCCATGAGATTTTAAATACTCATCAGATTCAGGGTCTAAGCACAAAACCTCATAGTTATCTATAGATAACTCTTCTAAATGCTTGACCCAGTTCAGGGCTACTTCTCTATAAGGATAGTTGCAAAATGATATGATTTTAAGATTCATAAGTTTTTTTTATAACTATTAATAATTTTTTGAGTAACCACGTTTTTTTTAAAAGAATGATCATGTGTTAATATAGCTTGATTGACATAAGATTTGATATGGCTCCAGCGATAATTGAAATATTGGGGTAAAATATAAAAATCTTTTTTACTTTGAAGGAATAGCTTGCGAAAGCTGAATTGATCATTATGAAGATCGGATTTTTGTTTTATTCTATTTTTAAATATTAATTGATTGGCAAAATCATCATGGTAGTTAATCCAACTCTTTACCTTTTCTAGAGAATCATAAGACTTCTTGAAACCTATAACTCCCGTATTGAAGTCAGGGTAAATAGAGCCACAAGCATTCTGTGTACCATGCGCGGCACAAAAATAAAAATCTTTTAGAGCTATAAAAATTTGATCAATGGAGGATTTATGAATGAAAGTGTCAGTATCAAGGTAGATAGTATTATCAAAAGGAGATGAGAGTAAGCCATAAGCTTTGCATATAGAAGAATGAGGGAAGTTGTTGTTATGAATAACATGATCTATCCCATAAGAATTATCAAACTCAATATTCGTATGAATACAAACTTTTGATTCTGGTAATACTTTTTTTAATGAATTGTATGATTTTAGAAATTCCTTAAAAAATAAACCTTTAGATTTGTCTTTCGAGAAGAAAGAGTATAGATAACCGTTATTCATAATTAAAATATACAATTACCATTATTATGGTAATTTATACTGTTTGAAAAAGTTTTGCACCGCGTCTAAAGCTTGATTATTTGGAGAAATATTATTGTGATAATTGATTCCTCCATTCAGTATGCCTTCTAGACCCTTGAATCTTCGATCTGAGAAATAATCTTTATGCATAAAAATACAATCAGTATTTAAAGACCTACAAGGCAATGCACAATGCAAGCGCGTTGTAATAACTAGAGATGCTGTTTTATAACCGTCTAAAAGTTTATTTGCGGACTTTAATCTTTGATTTATGTTTTGGTATCCAATGTCAAAAATATCATGTTCAATGATTTCAAAACCATCAAACAGTTCAAGATCTATATCCAAGTCTGGGATATAATCACAACTACTGTTGACATCTACTAAATATTTTTTACCATCACTATCGTGAACTGGATCAAAAAACAATGTTAAGCAACCAGTAAAGTAAGCGTCTATACCCTCATTTATAAATAAATCAACGGTGGCTTGATCTCGACAACCTATTGGCTCATGCTTTTTAAAATAAGACTTATGCTTTTTAACTAAATCTAAGCAATCTTTTTGCACATGAAAAGATAAAAAAATAGGATTTATTTTACTAGAGGGCGGAAATCTTTTTGAGGCATGCAAAAACCAACCGTTCATGATCACATTAACTGGGTCACCATCATAGTCATTAAGGCTCTCTCTGTCTAGTAGAAGAAAATCCTCAATACCATTTTTCTTTAAGAAATTAATTCCTGCTAACGTCTGAATGTCATCTCCTATATTTGGCGTGGGCGCCCAAATTACTCCGTATTTATTATTTATTAAGTTTTTCATAAAATTTTTTATCTAAAGGTTTAGTTTTTAAAATATCACCTTGGTTGGGAAAAACTAATAAGGAGAATCCCTTTTTTAATTTTATATATAGCTCTTGGCCGCAGTTTTGTCTAAGTTGGTTATCAATATTATTGATTACACCGTCGGTTTCAACAAGATTAATAATTCTCTTTGCGCTATCAAGGGAAGTTATGTAACCTTCACCCCATTCTGACAGTCTAATAATATTAACTTTTTCATTTAGCAAATCAAGTCGGCCACTTAATCTAGCGTATAGCTCTTCAAAGAAATTAATTTTTAAATCAACATCATCTTCGAGAAAAATGCAACATTCCAACTCTTGCGAAATTTGGAATTTTAAAAATTTTATTTTTGTTATCCAGCAAGCTAAGGCGCCATAAGTATTGTGATTATGCTTGGGCCCTATGAATAAACTAGTAAAACCAAGGTTGAGATTTGAAAATTCACTTAAAACTTCTGATTCATTTGATCCATCAACAGACGGAAACACTTTTAAGCTTGGAAATTTTATTAAATTATCTCTCACAAAAGAGGATCTTTCGTTTTTTAATAAAGAAAGTATGTAAGTGTTATTTATTAAATCCATGACTTACTTTCCGAATTTTTTCAAGTAAGATTTATCTTTCCAGCTACCACTCCAGTGGTGGACAGCATAAGAATCAGGAGAGGTGATAGAAAAATTTTCTTCACAACGATAGCCTTCATCCCAAGAATAGGGGTAAACAAAATTGGGGTCTAGGCCTGATTCAATACCTAAGGTTTCAGTTACGTAAATTGGTCCATATTTTATATCAGACCTCTCCGTTGATTTATGAATTGAAAACCTTTTAGGGATTCCGTCAATTAATTTCTTAACATTGATATTAAATTTAGAGCAAGCTATAAAGGCTCCACATATAACATCATCATCTTGGCGAAATATCGCAAAATCTTTATTTTTTAATAAATTTGAAATTGGCTTTAGGCACTCGAAATCTGTATCAATATAAAGACCGCCAAATTTATACAAAATTTCGAAGCGAAGTATGTCGGATTTTTCAGAATAATTAAAACAAGAATCAAACGCATCTTTATTAAAAAGTTCTAATTGGGATATTTGCTCGTCATCCCATAAATTTAACTTCCAATCTGGATTATGGCGGGCCCAAGTATTTCTCCATTCCTCTTCTTGGTTGGAAAGGGCGGAGCCGCCCATATGAATTTGATGTATGATCTTAGGTATCATTTATCGGAATAATTAAATAATTGAAAATCTTTCTTGTAATAATTATACACCTTTTCCTTTAACTCGTTAGTCCAATCAAAAGCTTGTTTGAAAGTCTTGGAGTTATATGCATGTGGTAATTTAAATTGTTTGATGTCAATATTTGAGCAAACAGTATTAAAATCTTCATGAAGGTTCTCGAAGCGGCCAATAAAATCACAAGTAAAGGTAGGGCTAATTTTATCTGTAAAATAATGCCCGCCATTTAAATTAGGAAAAAACTGAAACTGCGGCAAGGTATGATATTCGTCATATTCACTCCATAGATCTTGGTTATCTTTCCTATACTCAAGATCTGTAGTTAATAAAACGTACTCATCAAAGGATACAGATCTTTCTTTTTTATAAAAGGGAAGTTCACCTTCTTTGGAAAACTTTAACTCGCCCCATTTCCATGCGGATACAAAACGATCATATGGATTACGAACAAATGAAAATACAAAATAATCAGTGTGATTGTTTAGGAAGTGAGAAAAACCACGCTTCCTTAAAACTTTTTGAGGTATTTCTGGATCGATTTCACACAAAAATCTTTCTATGGATGTACCCGCAACTTTAGGGATATGCAAGAATATACATTTATGCTTATGGCTAATCATTCAATAACTCCTTCCATTTTTTGTTGATAGCGCGAACCGAAAGATTGCTAGAGCAAAATTCAAACATGTTTTCATTGATAGCTTCAGACTCCTTGGGGTTGTCTTCTGCCCATTTAATTTTTTCTACAAGATCAGAGAAATTATATTTAATTGGAATGTAATGCTCGAATGGATTGAGATGCTCCTCTATAAATGTTTTATAGAATCTATCCTGCATAAAGATCAGTCGATTTGAGTTCATTAAATATTTCAATCTGCCACTAAATCCATGAGCCTGAGTGTCAATAAGGTATTTATATTGAGATACCATATCATCCATGGCGAGATAATCATTTTTATTTTTATTAGAACCTGTATGTTTAGCGTCTATGTAATCTGGATACAGATTAGACATTTTGCACAAAAGAGCCCGATTGCTGTGTTGAGGTCTTGCTAGACCCCTCCAGCAAACCTTCTTGATTGAAGGGGTGTCAAGAGCTGATTTCCGAATTTTTTGTACATAAGATTCATAATCAAAGCTCAACCAAGATGAGAATTGAAAGTCTGGGCATATAATAAGGTCTGGATGAAACTGCTTAAGTTTAAAATCCTTACAACAATAGCTTGATTCATCGATCTGGCATTGAGAGAAAACAGGCTCAGGGCTAGATTCAACCATGTCATAGCCGGGGTTATTGTCTGTTGTGTACAATCTTACATAATCAAAATCACCAAACATAACATCTTTGTCGGCTCTTTTAATTTGAGAAATAAAAGTACGTGGCCTGTGATCTCCTCCGTAAGTATGAAATTCTAATTCTCCATCTTTTTTTCTAAAAACCAATCTAGTGTTTCTGAATTTTTGACCCCAAGAAGTTTCGGGCTGTTCTGATTCGTTATCAAATTGTTCTGGATTGCCAAGTTTTTTCATTTAATAACACTTCTCCTGAAAATTAATATGAAAGTTTGGTATGCCCTTGTAAAGACAAAACTCATTAAACCTGCTGAAGTTTTTAAATAAAAAATTAGTATTTTGCAGCAAGTAAAAATCAACGAGAGCTTCTCTTGCTATTTTGATTCTGCCGTATTCCTCCTCCAGTCTTAAATGATCCTCCGTTGATAACTCTCCTTTTTCATGGCCAGTGCCGCAACCGGGCGGAGCAAAGTACCTTTCGGAGTGAATGATGTTGCCGTATTCTTTTTCAAACAAGTCAACAAACTGCTTTGAGTCTGAAGCTACAAAAAACTTGTAATTTTTGCAGGCTTTTAAGAATGCTCTTGGAGATTCAAATAAGATGTCGTCAATTTTATTTTTGTACATTTCAAATATGGAATCTATTGGGCTTTTTTCCCCATGAAATCTATTTGAGTCAGTCTTTTTCTCCGGAAGAACCTCTCCGTTTGAGCATCGACCATGCACTCCAACTATATAATTTCCGGAAAATTGATTAACAATAATTTTATTGACTTCTCTTGATGCGAAGTCGCTAGGCTGAATTCTTTTAAATGCATCGTAAAACTTTTTAGAATCTTCTTTTGATCTTAAAGGGTTTTTGATTACAATACGAGAATCAGAGTGGGGTTCGGCATCTTTTTTTAACGCGTCGATCTCTTCTTCGGCGGTTATTACTTTTATGTCGGTGTCTATTAATTTAAAATATTCATTGAATAGGTTTTTTTTACCTTTGCTGATCCAACTTCCCCTCATGTCAATGAGGATACCTTTATTGTTCTGCTCGCAATACATCAATGCATTAGTTAAATGCCATAAAGTGTCGCCCCATCCGGTATCGCGAGAAAAGTAGTAATAGTTATTCATAACTCTTTTATCATATACTCGTCTAAGAACTCTTCTTTATCAATTACAAAGCAATCTTTATGGAACTTTCT
>TARA_R110000772_G_scaffold46813_4_pt1 | contig 23867 bp, 24 predicted proteins | sample TARA_R110000772 | Tara Oceans TARA_R110000772 (sample SAMEA4397948) | marine metagenome | biome: Polar Biome; feature: [SRF] surface water layer (ENVO:00010504); material: water (ENVO:00002006), including particulate matter (ENVO:01000060) such as... | depth 5 m | reverse complement strand
CAGGGACTATCAGGTTCCGGTCTACCGGCGCCCCGCCAATCTGATCGACGTCGACCTTGGCCTGTTCTCGGAAGAACTGAAAGACAAACGGGTTCGTGGCAAGATAGACGGGACCAAATTGGTGCCGTTTGAAGACCGGGCGGCGATTGATGACGGTGCCCTTGCCGGACAGGGGCTCGAGATCGCCTGGGCGCGGGACTATATCGAATTCTTCTTTCTCCAGATTCAGGGTAGCGGCCGACTGGCCCTGCCGGACGGATCGGTGATGCGGATCGGCTATGCCGGTCAAAATGGTCATGACTATACCGGTATCGGGCGGGTGATGCGCGAACGCGGACTGCTGGCCGACGGCAAGACCAATATGCAGGGGATTGTCGAATGGCTGCGCGCCAATCCTGCAGAAGGCATGCGGATCATGCGCGAGAATAAAAGCTATGTCTTCTTCACCGAACTGACTGGCCCCGGCCCGCTCGGCGCGATGGGCCATCCTGTGGTGGCGCGGACATCGGTGGCTGCAGACCGGATGTTCGTGCCTCTGGGAGCCCCCGTCTTTCTCGACATGGAACATAATATTGCCGATGGCCTGTGGGTAGCGCAGGACAGTGGCGGGGCCATCAAGGGTCCCAACCGCTTTGATACATTCTGGGGTGCGGGCGAAGAGGCGGCGCAGATAGCCGGCGGCATGTCTTCACGGGGGCAGGCGTTGGTCTTCCTCCCGAAAGGCAGCGTCAGCAGATTGCGCGCGCGCCGGACCAGCCCCAGCGAATAGAAAATGTCCGATCGACCGCTTACTGCTGGTGAAAAGGCGCTCTGGCAGAAATTTATCGAGACGGTCAAACCGCTGGATCACAAGCGGGTCAGCCGGGTGGACGCACTGCCTGTCGCCAAGCGGCTGCCCGAGCGAAACGGTCCGATCACCGCGCAGAGTTTTGGCGGGCCTCCGGGCAAGGCGATCCCGCTGAGAGAGCAGACAGCGGTTCCCCAGAAGCACGGGCTCGACGGGCAATGGGACCGGCGCCTGGCGAAGGGCGTCGTGCAGCCGGATGTCACGATCGATCTCCATGGCTATACTCTGTCATCGGCCCACGGGCGGCTCGATAGCGCGCTGGAACTCAGTATTGCCGCAGGTCATCGCGCGATATTGCTGATCACCGGAAAGGCGCGGAGCGCGGATGAGCGGCATCGCGAAGGCGGCCGCGGAGCGATCCGTGCAGCGATATCGGACTGGCTTGCAGCCTCCCGCCATGCATCGCGCATAGCCGCCGTCCGCCGTGCCCATCCTCGCCACGGTGGCGCCGGCGCGCTTTATATAATTTTGCGACGGCCGCGCTGAAGATCGCGGCGACCGGGTCGGTCAGCGCCGGATCAGCGTAGCGCTCGCTCGACGATCAGCGCAAAGATCTCGCCCAGCTTTTCCAGATCATCAATCGCCACCGCTTCGTCGAGCTTGTGCATGGTCGCATTGCACAGACCAAATTCCACCACCGGCATGATCTTGGCGAGAAAACGCGCGTCGGAGGTCCCGCCCGACGTGGACAATTCGGGGTCGACGCCGGTGACTTCGCGAATCGCGCCGGCGACGATGTCGGAAAATTCGCCTGGCGGGGTCAGGAACGGTTCGCCGGAGATGATCGGCTTCAGTTCGCCACCGTGCCGCTCGACGATTTCCTTGACCATCGCGCTCAGGCTTTCGCCGCTGTGGCGGTCGTTGAACCGGATCGAAAGGCGTCCCTCGGCCCTGGCCGGGATGACATTATGCGCCGGATTGCCGACATGCAGGTCGGTAAATTCGATATTGCTCGGCTGGAACCAGTCGGTCCCCTCGTCGAGCTGAAGCGAATCAATCTCGCTGAGTATCTTGCCGAGCTTGGTGATCGGATTGTCGGCATTGTGCGGATAGGCGACATGACCCTGCATGCCGTTCACCGTGATCCACATATTGACCGAACCGCGTCGGCCGATTTTCATCATGTCGCCCAGCCGGTTGACCGATGTAGGCTCGCCGACCAGGCAGAGATCGGGCGTGATGCCGCGCTCGGCCATCAGATCCATGATCGCGACCGTGCCGAAACGCGCGGGCCCCTCTTCATCACCGGTTATGATCAGGCTGATCGTGCCGAGATCGTCGGGCAGGTGATGGAGCGCGCCGACAAAGGCCGCGATGCTGCCCTTCATATCGACGGCGCCGCGACCGTAGAGCAGGTCACCACGCTGTTCAGGAACGAACGGATCGGTCTGCCAGCCCTGGCCGGGCGGGACGACGTCGAGATGACCGGCATAGGAAAAGTGTCGCGAACCGGGGGCACCGTGGCGAATGGCAAAGAGATTCTCTACCGGTCCGCCAAGCTCGGCATCTTCGGGCGAATCGCCAGCAATGAACCGCGAAATCTCGAAGCCGAGCGGTGCGAGCATCGCTTCCATCTCGTCAAACACGCTTCCGGTAGCCGGAGTGATACTGGGCTGGGCGATCAGTCTCTTGGCATAGTCGAGTATCGTAGCACGGGTCATTGGCGGCCGATCAGTTTTTTGCGGTTTCCGGTTGTTCGAGGCGTTCGATCACCCATGGCTCGTCCTCGGCTGCTTCCATCCACTGGGCGGTCCATTCATGGTCGAGAATGGTCTGCATATAGCTGGTGGCAAAGCCCGGCAGGCGGAACCCATAGGTCTGGAATCGGGAAACGATCGGAGCGTACATGATATCTGCCGCGCCATAAGTGCCGAAAAGAAACGGTCCGCCGCTGCCGAACCGCGCGCGGGCCTGCGCCCAGAGTTCGATGATCCGGGCGGCGTCTGCCTTGACGTCGTCACCGAAAGACAGGCCTTCGTAAATCTTGCGCGTGTTCATCGGACATTGGCGGCGCAGCGCCATGAAACTGGAATGCATCTCGGCGGCCATTGAGCGCGCCATGCCGCGTGCGGTCTCGTCCTTGGGCCAGAAACGGTCGCGGTGAGTTTTGTCTGCCAGCCAGTCGATAATCGCCAGACTGTCCCAGACGACGGTCTCGCCATCCCACAATATCGGAACCTTACCACCGGACGGCGCGAAATTCTCGCTCTCGCGGACATGGTCCCAGTCGTCTCCGAATAATGGCACGATGAGCTCTTCGAAGGACAGGCCCGACTGTTTGCAGGCGAGCCAGCCGCGCATCGACCAGCTGGAATAGGCTTTGTTTCCGATTATCAGTTTCATATTCTATCCCATAACCAAATATGGTGCGCTGTGTATAGAAAAGCGTCGTCGGGCGGGTCTAGCTCTGCACAGCCTCAAGCACGGCAAGCCGCAGCTCGTCGATACCCTGTTTCTTTTCCGAAGAGGTCAGCAGCAGGTCGGGATGCGCGGCAGGATGTTTCTTGGAAATCTCCGCGACTTTCGCCGCTGTGACATCCAGTTCTTCCTGCTTTACCTTGTCGGCCTTGGTCAGCACCACACGATAGCTGACCGCAGCCTTGTCGAGCATCTCCATCACTTCCTCGTCGACCGGCTTGATGCCGTGCCGCGAATCGATGAGCACGAATGTGCGTTTCAGCACCGCGCGACCGCGCAGATAGTCGTTGATCAGGAATCGCCATTTCTGGACGACCTTGGGCGGTGCCTTGGCATAGCCATAGCCCGGCATGTCGCAGATGCGAAAGATCAGCGGATCGCCGATATCGAAGAAATTCAGCTCCTGGGTCCGTCCCGGCGTATTGGACGTGCGCGCGAGACCGTTGCGATTGGTCATCGCATTGATCAGCGACGACTTGCCGACATTGGACCGGCCGGCAAATGCGATCTCCGGGACCTTCGGGTCCGGCAGAAATTGCAGTTGCGGCGCGCTTTTCAGGAAGCTGATCGGGCCGGAGAACAGCTTCGGGTGGAGTGGGGCAGTCATTTATTTGTCATCCTGACGATCAGAAGGCTGCACGGCAGCCGCCATCGCAACAGCATGCGAAATACTGCAGCGAGCGCTTCTCGCTTCCGCTGGAAGGGCCGCGGCCAGATTCATGCCCCGGCCTTGTCGGCGGCGGCCTTTTTGGCTTTTTCTTCGGCTTCCTTCGCCATCATCTCCTTCATCTGGGGATGACGGGAATAGAGCCAGCTTTGCTGGGCGATGGTGAGAATATTGGACACGGTCCAGTAGAGCTGCAGACCGGCGGCAAATGGTGCCATGATGAATACCAATATCCACGGCATGATGCTGAATATCTGTTTCTGCATAGGATCCATTGGTGCCGGGTTCAGCTTGAACTGGAAGTGCATGGTGATGCCCATCAGGATCGGCAATATGCCGACGGCCAGGAAGGTCGGCGGATCGAACGGCAACAGACCGAACAGATTGACCGGGGTCAACGGATCGGGCGCGCTCAGATCCTTGATCCACAGGATGAACGGCTGGTGACGCATTTCGATCGACAGCATCAGCACCTTGTAGAGCGCGAAGAAGATCGGAATCTGCAGGAATATGGGAAGGCAGCCCGCGAGCGGATTGACCTTCTCGTCCTTGTACAGCTTCATGATTTCCTGCTGCTGCTGTTGCTTGTCGTCCTTGAATTTTTCCTGGAGCGCCTTCATCTTCGGCTGGACAGCGCGCATCTGGGCCATCGATTTGAATTGCTTCTGCGCGATCGGGAACATGATCCCGCGGACGACAAAGGTCATCAGGATGATCGCCACGCCGAAGTTGCCGACCAGCTGGAACAGCCAGTTGAGCAGGTAGAAAAGCGGCTTTTCGAACCAGTAGAACCAGCCCCAGTCAATCGCCCGGTCGAGATTCTTGATATTATATTCTGATTCGTATCTTTCGAGAATCGCGTTTTCCTTGGCACCGGCGAACAGACGGGTGGTGGTGCTCAACTGTTTGCCAGGCTCGATGATCTGCGCGCTTTTCTTCGCAATCTCGGCCTGGAAAATGTCACCGCCGCCAGAGCGGAATTTTGCGTCGACTTGCGAAATATTGTCGGGGATCAGGGCGCCCAGCCAATATTTGTCGGTAAAGCCCAGCCAGCTGACCTCTGTGTCATAGGCATTGGTTCCGGCAACCGCAGATGTACCGAACATCCGCGAGAAGAAGCCAGGCTCTTCACCGGCGAGATTTTCATAGTCCACGTCGTAATTGGCCGCGCCTTCATAGACGCCGACCGGACCGGAGTGGATGGTCCATGTACTGGCTTCGTTGGCAGGAATATTATTGAGATCCCGTTTGCGGTTGATCAGGCCATAGGGCTTGAGCGCAATTGCATTTTCGCCGCGATTGGTGACGTTCTGTTCTGCGGTGATCAGATAATCCGTGTCGATTGAAAGCTTGATCGCATAGGTCTGACCGGTCTCGTTGGACCAGCTCAGGGTTACCGGCGTTTCGGGAGTCAATTTGCTCTGGTCGGTCGACCAGATTGTATTGTCGTCGGGGACAGCAACGCCGCCGCCCGCCCAGCCGAAGCGGCTGAAATAGGCGTCCTGGGTCCCGGAAGGCGAAAAGAGCCGGACCGATGCGCTATCCTTGCTCATATCCACCGTGTGATCGGTCAGCGTGAGATCATCGATCCGCCCGCCTTTGAGGTTGATAGAGCCCTGGAGCCGCGGAGTATCTATCAGGACGCGCGGATTTTCCCGCAATATTGTAGCCAGAGGCCGGATCTTGTCCGAAACAGCGCCGGTGCTAATGTCGCTGCTGCCAGTGTCAGAGCCGACCACAGGGGTCATTGACTCGCCCGGGACCTGATCGGTCGCCGGAACGTCAGCCTGTTCCACGATCTCGTTCTTGTTGGCCATGTCCGGGAAAAACTGTTCCATCAGCATCGGCCAGCCAAAAAGGATGATTCCGGTGAGCAGCACCGCCATGATTATATTGCGTTTATCGTCCACTATGTCGTCCTGCTTTCGGCCATTTGTTGCAAATAGATCTGGTGTATGAGGCTATCAAGGCACCGGGTCGTAACCCGAGCTTCCCCAAGGATGGCAGCGCAATAGCCGTTTAGCCCCTAACCAGCCACCCCTAATTGCACCATGTTTCTCGATCGCTTCAATCGCGTAACTGCTGCAGGTCGGCTGGTAGCGGCAAGTCGGAGGCAATATCCGCGACGGGCCCCATTGCCAGCAGCGCACGAAGAAGATGAGGATCGCCCTGAACATCTCTAGCCGAGCTTTTTCGCCAGATATTTCAGGCCCTTTTCGAGCTCTGCCTTCATCGTCTCAAAATCCGCCTCGGTATTGGCTTTGCGGCCAATCATGACGTGATCGACGCCGGCTATGCCGTCGCGTGGAAGGGTCGCTGCGAGCAAGGCCCGAAAGCGGCGTTTCATCCGGTTGCGGGCAACGGCATTACCGATTTTCTTGGTGACCGTGATGCCCCGGCGGATCGTCTCTGCCGGAATCGGGTGGTCGCTGCGGCGGCGGTGCGCGAGCAGAACAAAATTGGGGGTGACGAATCGCTTGCCGCGATTGGCAGCGAGAAAATCCGCGCGTTTGCGAATCACCTCGACTGTCCGACTAGAATCGGCAGAGGCCGAATCGGTAGCAGGATGCTCCGAATCCAGATTGTCTAGCGATGAAGGTGCAGCGGCGGGCGCAGCACTGACAGTCGCGCTGGAATTAGGCAGAGAGCTTTTTGCGGCCACGGGCACGGCGGGCAGACAGCACTTTGCGGCCTCCAACGGTGGCTTTGCGGGCGCGGAAACCATGGCGCCGTTTGCGGACCAGTCGGCTTGGTTGAAATGTGCGCTTCATCGCGATTATCCTACGTCAAAATTTCGATAAAAAAGGGCCGCCAAAAGCTGCGGCCGGTACGTTGTGGCTGCGATTAGGCAGGCAGGCGCGGAAAGTCAAGCGTTTGCGCTATACTTTCTTGTCCCGATTGCCGGTTTTTACCTTGCCGAAAAGCGGTAGTTCAAAATCGTCAGGAAGGGACTTGTGATGCCTCCTGCGCATCGCCCAGTCGGTCCATCTGCCATAATTGGGGAATCGCCGCTTGAAATCGACATAGCGTTTCTTGGCCCAGCGCGAGTTTTGCAGAACCAGAGCAAGTCCGATCGGAAACACGATGATGAAGCCGGGGCCGGGGATTGCGCCGATGATCGGTGAAATAAGAATCAGCGTGAAACCGAGTACCGCGAGCGCGAATCGCGATCCCGAGGTATATTTCCACCGCTTCCTGTTCTTTTTCTCGTTCATCATATTCCAATTGGTGCTTCGAAGCCCAACACGCAAGTAAGGCCGCTACAGTTATAGCGCACAGACCGGATTATGGTTCCTGAAGATGGATGAGGCGTGAACGGGACTCGCGGGAGTGTGACTAGTGGACGAGTTGGAAACGGGCCATGTCGTTGCGCGACAGTCGCAATTGCCCGGAGAAAGGCACGCTGTTGGTCAAGGCGTAAAACGCCTTTGCCGTGGGCGCTGACACGCCCATCTCCTGGTAATAATCGAGATATTCTGCATGGACCGGATCGCTGTCGGGATAGTCACTGGCTTCCCGTCCGTCTTCGTCCATCCAACTGTGCACGATAAATTCGGCATCGGGATGGGCGGTCCGGCGCACGCCGGCCAGAAAAAGCTCGACAGCGCCGGAGCGAACCGAACCACGGGCCGGCACATGTGTGCTGATCCCCGCGTGGCGAATCATCCGGGCTAGGGCGAGATTGGCTTCTTCGTCGACCGAACCGTCGCAGTCGCGCATTTCAATCTGGCGAATGCCGGGATACCGGTCCAGCATCTGGCGAAAAATAGCGGGTGTATAGCTGTCCACTGTGCCGGTCATCACGGCCACGTCCGGCGTAATCACTCGAAACGGACCATATTGGCCAAAGGAACTTTGAACCGATTCGGTCGGCGCTGCTGGCTCGAATATGTCATATTCCAGCGTCTCGACCGTCTCGGTAACCACATAGCTGCTGGCGCTGTTGGCTGGCTGGACGGGGCTGAACAGAAGCGTGGCCAGAACGAAGGCGGCGACAAAGAAGCCGCCGCTCATGCTACCCGAAGCGTTCCCGTCGTCCACGATATCTGAATCATTGCCCGATGCCATAAGGCTGCATTTGCGGGCAAAGCGCTTGCCAAAGCGTAAGGGCGTGTGGTTGCAAGAAAATTAACCCGTTCCCTCGCCGGATTTCTGCCGGTTTTGACGGTTGCGGCCAAGTGGCTGTTGATGCTCGACTCCATTACCGGTCGCGGCCAGTGTTTGCTGCATGATATCGGGATGGCAATGATGGTGGCCCTGGTTCAGACGGTGGCCTTTCTCGGACTGGAAGCACGCGGCGTCGAAGTGCAATGCCAGGTCGCGCCGGGATTGCCTGCGTTCAATGTTGTCGGCCTGCCCGACAAGGCCGTCGCCGAGAGCCGCGAGAGAGTGCGCGCCGCGATTGCCGCGATGGGGCTTTCGCTTCCGCCCAAGCGGATTACGGTAAATCTCTCGCCCGCCGACCTGCCCAAGGCCGGCTCCCATTATGATTTGCCGATCGCGCTCGCGTTGCTGGGCGCAATGGGCATCGTCGACGCGGAGACCTTGGCGAGTTACATCGTGGTGGGAGAGCTGTCGCTGGATGGCAGGCTGGCCGTCACACCCGGCGTTCTGCTGGCCGCGCTCCATGCATCGGCCGAAAATCTCGGTCTGATCTGTCCCGCCTTGCAGGGATCGGAGGCCGCCTGGGCGGGCGATGTAGAGGTATTGGCACCGGCCAACCTGCTGGCACTGCTCAATCATTTCAAGGGACAGTCGATATTGACGCCGCCGGATACGGGACCTGCACCGGAACCGGATTACGGGCCGGACCTGAAAGATGTAAAGGGCCAGGAAACCGCGAAACGAGCCCTGGAGATCGCTGCGGCTGGCGGCCATAATCTGCTGATGAATGGTCCTCCGGGATCGGGGAAATCGCTGTTGGCTTCCTGTTTGCCAGGAATATTGCCGCCGCTATCGCCATCCGAAGCGCTGGAAGTGTCGATGGTCGCTTCGGTCGCCGGCACGCTCGAGGGCGGCCAGATGTCGCGCCAGAGACCATTTCGCGCACCGCATCACAGCGCCTCGATGGCCGCGCTGGTCGGCGGCGGGCTTAAGGTCCGCCCGGGCGAGGTCAGCATGGCCCATCTCGGGGTGTTGTTTCTCGACGAATTGCCCGAGTTCCAGCGAGCGGTGCTCGATTCGCTGCGCCAGCCGCTGGAAACCGGGGAGGTCAGCGTGGCCCGGGCCAATGCGCACGTCACTTTCCCGGCACGGGTGCAGATGATCGCAGCGATGAATCCATGCCGTTGCGGGCATCTGGGTGACGCCGCCCTGGCTTGTTCGCGGGCGCCGCGCTGTGCGGCGGATTATCAGGCAAAGGTTTCGGGGCCGCTGCTCGACCGCATCGACCTTCATATAGAGGTAGAGGCTTTGTCCGCCGCCGATCTTACCATGCCGCCGCCCGCTGAAGGTTCCGGCGCGGTGGCCGAGCGGGTGGCCGCCGCCCGGTCAACACAGCGTCAGCGCTATGCCGGCCTGGAAGCGCGGACCAATAGTGAAATCGACGGTGATGAACTAGAAAAACATGCCACGCCCGACGAACCGGGCCGGGCTCTGTTGACGCAGGCGGCGCAGGCGATTCGATTGTCGGCGCGCGGCTATACGCGGGTGCTCAGGGTTTCCCGCACGATCGCGGATCTCGCAGGCGTTGAGAAAATCGGCCGCATCCATGTCGCGGAAGCGCTCAGCTACAGGAGACAGGCTCCGCGCAATTGATCAATCTGCCAGGCTCGGATCAGGCGGCTTTGTCGCCTGAGGTCAGTTCGAGCGGCATCGACAATTCGCTCTTGTTCACCGTTGATTTGGCGAGATTAGGCGATGTGCTGCTGCGATGCTTGAATTTTCCGTCGACATGGCCGCCCTGTTCGATCGTGACATTTTCATAGGAAACGTCACCGGAAATACGGGCGGTGGAGGCGATCGCGAGATCACCGGCATCAATCGAGCCTTCGACACTGCCCGACAGGCTTGCGTTCTGAGCGACAATCGCGCCCTGGATCTTGCTCGACGGGCCCTGGACCAGAGACAGGCATTTTACGTCGCCGATCACTTCGCCGTCGATATGCAGATCGACCTTCGATTCGATATTGCCGGTAATGATGATTCCGTCGCCGATGATCGAGAAACTGGATCCGCTGCTGCCATTGCTTCTAGCCACGGCTGGTGCCTGACTCGGCGCGCTTTGGCGATTTGGCACGTTGTCGTGCGATGGCTTTGATCTTGAGAACATCTGTGTTCGCCTCCAAAAATGGACGGGGGTTGATTGCGACGCCGTTCAGTCGCACTTCAAAGTGCAAATGCGATCCGGTCGAGCGTCCCGTGCTCCCCATAGCCCCCAATTGTATTCCCTGTTCAATTTTCTGGCCATTGGTCACACCAATTCGCGACAAATGCGCATAGCGAGTCAATAATCCGTTACCGTGCGTGATTTCAACCGTCTTGCCATAGCCGGATTTCCACCCCGCATGGGTGACCTTGCCGCCGGCCGCCGCAAGAATGGGCTGGCCGCGGGGTCCCTTGAAATCGATACCGCTGTGCATTGCGCCACCGCCGGTGAAGGGGTCGCGGCGGTAGCCATAGCTGCTCGACACCATGCCGGTACTGGAAGGCTGGCCGGACGGGATCGCAATCAGCGTTTTTTCAAGCGCATCCATCCGTTGCAGCGCAAGGTTGAGCCGCTCCAGCGTGGGATGCATCTGTTCGTTGCGGTCCTTGAAGAAGGGAATGAACGGACCGCCCATTGACTCCATGGAGTTTTTCGACAGCTTGTCCGGGTTCAGGCCGAATTTGCGGATCGCGGCGGCGGCTTGATCGGTGCGTTGATTGGCTGCCATCGTCAGGCGCCGCGCAAAAAGGATCTGCCGCGCTTCGAGTTCGGCCAGCTGGGTTGCCTCCGGAAATGCCGCGCTGATTTTCCGGGTATTCTCGGATATTTGTTCATCATTCTGCTTTTGTGCTGTTGCACCAGCGGCGGCTGGCTGCTCGCCGACAAATTGCTCGGTCATCGCGTCGAGCACATCCTGGCGCTGCTTGAGGTCGGCGGCAACGTCTTCGATCGAGGCCTTGTAACTGGCCACCCGGCTTTCGGTGCTGTTTACCTGGGCTTCTTTCTGGGCGAGCGCCATGCGTTCGCCGGACACGGTCAGTTGATTGACCATCATCACCAGCGTGATCAGCATCCAGGCAACCAGCGCTGCCGCCACGGAATAAAATACGCGCTTCTGTAATGTTGCAGACAATGTAAGAAATCGGACCTGTCCGTGCGACCGCATGAAAAATTCGCGATCGGTAAACATATGGTCCAGCCGGGCCTTAAGCCCTTGCTTGGTGTTTTGTTTGTGCATGACCCGCCACTTGTTCGTGATCCCCACTGACCGGCTAGCAGAGGGTTTCGACTCTGGCGAATCGGAGAGCGGCGACTCGTGACGAGTCGAACGAGTCGTGCGGTGAATTGCGAAATTCATAGAAAATTAATTCTGATCGTCCCATTTTGGGCAAATCTTTTGATGTCCCGCACGAAATAAATCTTGTTTTTCGGATTAGCGATTGTGGGTTAAATTGCCGACGTCGGCATGCTAGCAGCGGCGCATGACAGAATCTGCACAACTTATCACCGACATGGGCCGGAAGGCGCGCGCTGCATTCACGATGCTGGCTGGCGTTAGCGATGCCCAGAAATCCGAGGCCCTGACCGCCGCCGCCCGACATCTGCGGGCGAGCCAGGCGACGATATTGGCCGCCAACCAGCGCGACATGGAAAGCGCCCGGGAACGCGGATTGAGTGACGCCATGCTCGACCGCCTGATGATCGACGAAGGCCGGCTGGAAGCCATTGCGGCGGCCGTGGAAAATGTTGCCAATCTGCCCGATCCGGTTGGACAGATTATCGACCGCAGCGAGCGGCCCAATGGTCTGGTGATGGAGCGGATCAGGGTTCCGTTGGGCGTGATCGGGATTATCTACGAAAGCCGGCCGAATGTTACAGCCGATGCGGCAGCCCTGGCGCTGCGGTCCGGCAACGCCGTCATCCTGCGCGGGGGATCGGAAGCGATCGAGAGCAACCGGGCGATTTTTGACGCCATGACCGCCGGGGTGGTCGAAGCCGGCCTCGCCGAACATGCGATCCAGCTGGTCCAGACCACGGACCGGGCGGCGGTTGGCGCGATGTTGAAAGCCAGCGGGCTGATCGACATTATTATTCCGCGGGGCGGCAAGTCGCTGGTCAAGCGGGTGCAGGACGAGGCAAGTGTTCCGATTCTCGCGCATCTCGACGGGATCAACCACACGTATATCGGCAAGGATGCAGATCCGGACAAGGCAATCGCCATCGCGGTCAATGCCAAGATGCGGCGCACTGGCGTCTGCGGAGCAATGGAGACATTGCTGATCGATCAGGATTATCGGGCGCCCGGTGCCCTGGTGCGGGCATTGATCGATGCCGGCTGTGAAGTACGCGGCGATGACGCGGTGCTCGAACTGGACGAACGAATCGTCTCGGCGGAAGCAGCCGACTGGGATACCGAATATCTCGCGCCGATCGTCGCGGTCGCGATGGTCAACGGAGTGGATCAGGCTCTCGAGCATATTGCCGATCACGGTTCGCATCACACCGACGTGATCGTTACCGAAGACACGGCGATCGCCGAAAAATTCATCCAGCGCGCCGACAGCGCGATTGTCATGCACAATGCTTCGAGCCAGTTTGCCGATGGTGGCGAATTCGGACTGGGCGCGGAAATAGGTATTTCGACCGGACGCATGCACGCGCGTGGGCCGGTCGCACTGGAAGGGCTGACCACCTATAAATGGGTTGTGCGGGGAACCGGGCAAGTTCGGCCTTGATCATCAGCCGATGATAACCACCGGCCTGTTGGGTGGCTCCTTCAACCCGGCCCATGGCGCGCATCGGTCGGTCAGCCTCTTTGCGATCGATGCGCTGGCGCTGGACGAATTCTGGTGGCTGGTCTCGCCGGGCAATCCGTTGAAAGCAGGAGCAAAAGACATGGCTCCTCTGCATGCCCGTCTGGCATCGGCGCGGAAAATGGCGCGGCGCAGCACTATCCGGCCGACCGCCATCGAACGGCAACTGGGTACAAGATATACTTATGACACGCTGCTGAAACTTGTCCGTCGCTACCCGAAACGCCAGTTTGTATGGATCATGGGGGCCGATAATCTGGCCCAGTTTCACCGCTGGAAAGACTGGCGAAAAATCGCTCGCCTTTTGCCGATTGCAGTTATCTCGAGACCCGGCTATGATGACGATGCTTTTGCGGCTCCCGCAATGGCTTGGCTGCGGCGCTTCGTCCACCCCGCGAGCCAGCGTGGTAACTGGACCAACTGGAGTACGCCGGCGCTGACATTCCTGCGCTATCGTCCCGACCCCCGCTCGGCCACCGCGATCCGGATGGCTAGGCCCCATTGGCATCAGCAATATGATGATCGCCGCGTTCGAGACGCGGTGACACACCGGTTGATTGGCCCAGAAGATTAGGATTTAAGTTGACGAAACCGAAGGTAAAAGCGCTGACATCTGCCACTTCCAAGGAAGGCAAGGCCGAGTCGGACGCGCTCCACGCGCTGGTGATGAAATCGCTCGACGATGATCAGGCGCAGGACGTTGTCTCCATTCCGCTGGAAGGAAAGAGCAATATTGCCGACCATATGGTGATCGCCGAGGGGCGTTCGACCAGACAGGTCGCGTCGATCGCCCAGAAGCTCTCCGAGCGGATCAAGCAGTCCGGCGGCACCGCGCGAATCGAAGGCCTTGCGAATGCCGACTGGGTATTGGTTGATGCAGGCGATGTGATCATCCACTTGTTCCGGCCAGAGGTCCGCAGCTTCTACAATCTGGAACGGATGTGGGCGGTGGACGAGGAAGGTGACGCGGCGGACGCCGTCGAAGCCTGACTTCATAGGCGATGAGACTGCATATCGTCGCTCGTGGGAAGATTGGCCGCAGCCCGGAAGCGGAACTTGTGGACCGCTATCTGAAGCGGATCGTCTGGGATGTGAAAATCAGCGAGCTGCCCGACCAGGGCGGCAAAATGCCGAAGCTGGACGGAGCGACCAAGATCATCGCGCTGGACGAGACGGGCGACAACTGGACTTCAAAGAAATTTGCGAATCTGCTCTCCGCCTGGCGCGATGATGGCGCGCGCGAGACGCGTTTCCTGATCGGCGCCGCCGACGGCTTGAGCCCCGACGAACGGGCCAGTGCCGATCATTTCTTCTCCTTTGGCAAGGCGACCTGGCCGCATATGATGGCGCGGGCGATGCTCGCCGAGCAATTGTTCCGGGCGACCTCGATTATCGCGGGTCACCCCTATCACAGGGAAGGGTGACAGAAATGGCGCGTTATTTTCTCTCCCTGATCATGATGGCTGGCGCAGCGCTTGGCGGCGCCGCTCTCATCTCTGCGCAAACCCCTGGCCCGAGCCTTTCCGAACAGCAACGTAGCCTGAAGGCGGCCCGTGAGCAGTCCGAGCGGGCCAGTCAGCGCAGCGATGCCCTGCGCCGTCAGGCCGATGCGGCGAACAATGATGCCGAACGGCTCGCCAGCGAAGCCGCCGCTCTGGCGGCCCGGATCCAGTCGGCGGAAGCGGATATTGCGGCGGCCCGGACCCGGATCGCCATTGTCACCCGGCTGCAGCGGCGCCAGCGCGCTCGACTGGCAGAGAAACAGGGGCCGATGATCCGGTTGACCGCGGCCCTCCAGATGATGACCCGCAAGCCGACCGCGCTTGCCCTGGTGGAACCGCGTTCGCTCGACGAACTGATCTACATGCGTTCGATCATGTCAGCCGTGATGCCGGAAATCGAAGAGCGGACCGCTGGTCTGCGCAAGGAAGTCAGGCAAGGCGAACGGCTGCGGCTGCAATCCGCGCGCGCCATCGCATCGCTCGACGAAAGCCAGCGGCGTCTGATCGAGCGGCGACGGCAGCTGGCGGTTCTGGAAGCAAGCGAACGGATCGAATCGGCACGATTTTCCGATGATGCCGGAATCGAGCAGGATCGGGCGCTTGCTCTGGGTGAGGAGGCGCGGGACATCGTCGACTTGATGGACCAGATTCGCGAAGCCGGCGCGGTCCGCGAAGCGCTGGCACAGCTGGACGGACCGATGTTGCGACCCAGTCAGGGGAGCGATTCAGCGGATCGCAGCCCACAGCAGAAAAGGGACGTCGCCAACGCCTATCGTCTGCCGGTGAACGGTGAAATCGTGACGGGCCTCGGCGAGATTTCCGCTAGCGGATACCGCTCTCGCGGGCTTACTCTCGCGGTTGCCTCCGGCGCGCAAATTGTCGCTCCGGCAGCAGGAAGAGTGGCTTATGCCGGTCGCTATCGCGGCTATGGCAATATTTTGATCATCGAACATGACGCCGGCTGGACCAGTCTGATCACCAATATGGCGATGATCCGGGTCAAGGTCGGCGACCAGATCGTTCAGGGCGCTCCAGTGGGTCAATCCGGGTCGGACGATCCCAAGGTCACGGTCGAACTGCGCCGCAACGGAAGGGCGATTGATATCGCCGCCCTGATCGGTTGAAAACCGAAAGAAATCGAGAAAAATAGTCGTTCATCGAAGGCTTCCGTCATTTTTGGTTAAGCTGCTTGGCTTTAGGGGTGATTCCAGCCTATATTTGATCCCGATCTATACATACAGGACAGCATTGATGAAAAAGCCCGTATTGCAAGCCGCCGCCCTTGTTCTGACTGTCGCGCTTTTGCCCGCGACGACATCGGCGATTTCTGCTGTCGATGCGAACACCTATCGCGAGATGGAACAGTTCATGAGCGTCTTTGACCGGGTGCGGAATGACTATGTCGACCAGGTGGATGATGCAGATCTGATCAAGGGCGCCATCGAAGGCATGCTGGGCAGCCTTGATCCCCACAGCAGCTTTCTCGACGCCCGCGATTTCGACAATTTGCGCACCCAGACCGATGGCAATTACGGGGGACTCGGCCTCTCGGTAACTCTGGAAGATGGTGCGGTGAAGGTAATTGCCCCCTTCAAGGATACGCCTGCCGACAAGGCCGGCGTGAAGGCCGGTGACTATATCACCCATATCAACGGCGAACTGATCTACGGCGGTACGCTCGATGAAGCGGTCGAGGAAATGCGCGGCAAGCCGGGCACGCCGATCAGCATCACCATCGTGCGCCCGGGCCGCGACAAGCCTTTCGACGTGACGATGGACCGCGCGATTATCGATCTCAAACCGGTGACCTGGGAAGTCAAGGATCAGGTCGGCGTGATCAGCATCAACAGCTTCTCCAGTGATACGGGTGCCGACGTCGCTGCCGCGATCGTCGGTATCGACAAGTCGCTCGGCAAGAAGCCGCTTGGCTATGTGCTGGATTTGCGATCCAATCCCGGCGGCCTGCTCGACGAAGCCGTTTCGGTATCCGATGTTTTCCTGTCGCGCGGTGAAATTGTTTCCCAGCGTGGACGCTCGAAATCCGATATCGAACGCTATTTTGCGAAGAGCGGCGATGCGGCTGGCGGGCTGCCGATCATTGTTCTGATCGACGCCGGTTCGGCTTCGGCTTCCGAAATTGTTGCGGGCGCCTTGCAGGACCATCATCGCGGCCTGGTCATGGGTGAGCGCAGCTTCGGCAAGGGATCGGTGCAGACCTTGCTGCCGCTTTCCAATGACAGCGCGCTGCGGCTGACCACTGCGCGCTACTACACGCCCGCCGGCAAGTCGGTGCAGGAGGGCGGGATCGAGCCCGACATCAATGTGCCGCAATTGTCCGATCCCGATTACAAGACGCGTCCCCGTTTCCGCGAGTCCGATTTGCGGAAACATCTGATCAACGAGGTCAAATTGAAGGACGAAGTGCTCGAGGAAGACGGCAAGGATGATCCACGCTTCACCGCAACCGCCGAGGAACTGAAAGAGCAGGGGATTACCGATTTTCAGCTCCATTATGCGTTGCAGACGATCGGTCGGCTTGGACCTGACGGATTGAAAGTGGCGATGAACAAGGCGGCCCGGAAAACCGGCAAGAAGACCGTGGTGGCGAAAAACTAGGACCGTCTGATGGCATCTGTGCGCAAAGCCAATTGGCTGGCTTTCCTGCTGCCTGCGGGTTTGCTCGGCGGCGCCCTGATCAGTCAATATGGCTTCGGCCTGTACCCCTGCGAAATGTGCATGTGGCAGAGATGGCCGCATCTGGCCGCCATCATTCTGGCCCTGCCGGCTCTGTTGCTTGGCTCAAAACCCCTGTCGAGGCTGTTGGTAATCGCCGCCGCGCTGGCAATATTGGTCAGCGGGCTGATCGGCGGTTTCCATGCCGGTGTGGAATATGACTGGTGGGAAGGACTAACCTCCTGTGCCACCTCTATCCCGGCGGGCGGCGACATACTCGATTCGATCATGAATGCACCGCTGGTGCGCTGTGACGTTGCGCCCTGGTCGCTGTTCGGCATCTCACTGGCTGGCTATAATTTTCTCTTGTCGGTGGGCGGCGCCATCCTCATCTTGGTCATGCTAGCCACCGGACGAAGGGAGTCTGACTATGTCTGAGACAAAATTGGGAAAATCAGAGGCCGATATCGCTTCGATGATCCGGGTTAACCAGGCCGGAGAATATGGCGCGGCGCAAATCTACAAGGGCCAGCTGGCGGTGATGGGCGACAATGCGCCAGGCAGCAGCGCAATCCACCATATGGCGGAGCAGGAACAGCGCCATCTCGATGCCTTCGACAAGATGATTGCAGAACGCGGCGTGCGACCTACCGCTTTGCAGCCTTTCTGGAAAATAGCCGGCTATGCGCTTGGCGCGACAACCGCAGCGATGGGACCGCGAGCCGCCATGGCCTGCACCGCTGCGGTGGAAACCGAGATCGACCAGCATTATCAGGAACAGCTTGATGAACTTGAATCGGAAAATGACCCCGAGCTGACCCGTATAATTGCGGAGTTTCGCGAAGAGGAATTGGAGCATAAGGCAACCGCAATCTCCATGGGAGCGGAAGATGCACCGGGATATCCGGTGCTGAGCGCCGCAATCAGGCTGGGCTGCAAGTTTGCGATCGGACTGTCGAAACGCATCTAGCAGGCAGGATTCGCTTCAGCGTCGGTTCAGGACGGCGGCTACAAAGGAAATATCATGATACAGAAACTCTTATTTTCCGCCGCGATCCTCTCGGGTGCCGGCATGATGGCTGCTCCGGCCATGGCGCAGGATCAGCCTGGCGACCGCGTCAATCAGCTGGTTGTATATGGTGATGATCCCTGCCCCCAGAGTAGCGAAGAAGAGATTGTTGTCTGTGCGCGCAAGGACGAGGGTGAACGATATCGCATTCCCGAAACGCTGAGAAGCGGTAGCCTGGGGGATGCCAAGAACCAGGCATGGTCGGAACGCGTCAAATCCTATGAATATGTCGGTGCTTCCGGGACCAGCAGCTGTTCGCCAACCGGCGCGGGTGGCTTTACCGGATGTACGCAACAATTATTGCGTCAGGCCTATGCCGAAAAGGGCATTGATGACACGGTCAACTGGGGTCAGTTGATCGAAGAGGAGCGCCAGAAACGCCTGTCCCGAATCGATGCTGAATCGGACGCAGTCGAAGAGCGCTTGCTGGAAATCGAAGCCCAGCGCGAAGCGCGCAACGCGGCAGCAGAAGCCGCTCGCGAGCGGCTCGAGGAAAAGGATGCGGCTGCGCTGGAAGGTACAAATGATCTGGCAGTGCCGCCGGGAGCGGAGGAAGTCCCCGGTCCCGACGACGAATGACTAGCCGGCTTTCGTGGCCTTGATCCAGCGATTTACCTGATCTTCCAGCATGTCTAGCGGGACGGCGCCCTGTCCGAGCACAACGTCATGAAATGCGCGCAGATCGAACTTGTCGCCCAGTTCGCGCGTTGCCTTGCCGCGTAATTCGCGGATTTTCAATTCGCCCATTTTATAAGCCAGTGCCTGTCCGGGCCAGCTGATATAACGGTTCACTTCGGCTTCGATATTGGCCTCGCTGAGCGCGGTATTGTCGGTCATGAAATCGATCGCCCGCTGCTTGCTCCAGCCCTTGCTGTGGATTCCCGTATCGACGACCAGGCGGCACGCCCGCCACATTTCATAGGATAGCCGACCCATATTCTTGGCGGGTGTATCGTAAAGATCCATCTCGATACCGAGCCGCTCCGAATAAAGCCCCCAGCCTTCGACAAAGGCGGTGAAAAATGCGCCGTGCTTGCGGAAGTCGGGCATGTCGAGTTCCTGTTGCAGCGCGATCTGCTGGTGATGGCCGGGCACCGCTTCGTGCACGCTCAGCGCCGGAATTTCCCAGAAAGGGCGCTGGTCCAGCTTGGATGTGTTGACATAATAAAAGCCCGCTATGCCGACATCGGGTGATCCCGGATTATAATAAGCGGTGGTCGTGCCTTCGGCGGTTTCGGCCGGAATTTCCTTTATTCCATATGGAAGCCGCGCGAGCTTGCCGATGACCGAAGGCATTTTGCCGTCGATGACCTTGGTCACCCGGGCGACTTTTTCCATCAGCTCTTCCGGCGTCTTGGCATAATATTTCGGGTCGGTGCGCAGATGCTCGATAAAGGCTTCGCGCGTGTCATAGCCGGCTTGCTTGGCGACCTCGACCATCTCGGCGCGAATCCGCGCAACTTCGCTGACGCCGATATTATGGATTTCGTCGGCTGACTTGGCCGTCGTCGTCATCTGGCGGATGCGGAAGTCATAATATTCTGCACCGCCCGGCTGGGCCGAGATACCGGGTGCTGTGGCGCAGTTCGGGGCATAGTCGCTATTGTACCAGTCGAGATGCTTTTGCACCGCCGGATTGATGATATCGGTGATCGTTCCGGCGGCCTCTTCAGCCAGAGCATTGAAGGTCACCGCGTCGATCGCCTCTGGCCGTTTGCGCAGGAAGGGCTGATAGAAACGCGATGCTTCGGGATTGTCGGTAATCAGGCCGGAAATGCTGGTTTCATACCCTTCCATTGACACGCACGGCTGGACATAGCCGCCGGCGAGCGCCTGATTGGCGACTGCGATCGACTGCTCATTGATCTTCGCATATTGTTTGAGCCGGTTGATATAGGTGCGGTAATCCTGCGCGTTGCGGAACGGCAGATTGTTCTGCATGCTGGCGAAATTCTGGTGCCAGCCACCGCGATTGGTGAAATTGATCGTGCGCTGGCCATAGCTGTTGGCTTCAACCTGTTCCGCCAGCGAGCGGCGCAATATGCCGAAGTTTGTCTTGTCATCCTCGCTCAGGGATGCGGTGTCGATTGCGTCCAGTTGCGCCAGCCAGGCCTTGGCCTTGGCCACGCGGGCATCTTCGGCCTCGAGACTGGCGTCGCTAACCCGGCCGACCGGATCGTCGACTCCGAGGGAGGATGCGAATTCGGGATATTGTTCCAACTGATAGGCCCAATAGGCCTCTACAATATCCTTCAATCCGGAATCCTGCTGGGCGATAGCCGGAGTTGCGAAAGCCACAGTCGCCGCCGTTCCCATGGCCAATATCATCTTGCGCATCTTCTTCCCCTTCATATAGTCGCCAAAACTGACGGAGATTGTTATTTTCAAAAAAGCAGAGACTAATCGGTCGCGTGGGCACAGGCAACTTCTTCTGCCCGATGGGTTTGACCGCGTGCTAGGAATATTGGCGATCATTCTGATGCTGGCCGTAATCGCCGCTGTCCTGCGTGGACAGGACCAGTGGGCGCAAATATCCTGGTCGGTTTGGGCCCATATGGCCTCGATCAGTCTGGCCTTGCTGCTTACACCCGTTATGCTGTGGCGGTCGCGCGGGGACCGGCTGCACAGGCGACTGGGATGGGTCTGGTCCGTGGCCATGCTGTTCACCGCACTGATCAGCTTTGACATTCGCCAGATAGAGGCTGGCGGCTTCAGCTATATCCATCTGCTCTCGGTAGCGACTTTGGTGCTGGTGCCGCTGCTGATCTGGCAAGCGCGGCGCCACAATGTTTCCGGTCACCGTTCGGCGGTGCGCGGATTGATTACCGGCGCTCTTCTGGTCGCCGGCTTTTTCACCTTTCCCTTCAACCGATTGCTGGGTGGCTGGCTGTTCGGCTGAGCAGCTGGCGGCGCAGATCGCTCGCTCGATCCAGACCAATAGCCCGTATCGTCAAGGGTGCGACCGCTGACCCGCCGGCGATACCAATGATGATAGTGGCGAGATCCAGCGGATGATCCCATGCCGTCTGGCTGACATCGACAGTCTGGATCTTGCTGAGCGGCAGTAGAGTTAGTCTTCGGCGCCACCAGCCGGACCGGACGAAGAGCTGGCCGTCGCTCAAAACATACTGGTGCTGCTGCCAGCTGAGAAACAGGAACAGGCTGACGGGACCGGCGAGCAGCAGCACTGCGTAAAAGCCAGAGTGGAACAGGGTTCCGCTTGTCATGGCAATCGCTCCCAGCAGCAGCACCGCCAGTAGCGCGCGGCGCCACCAGAGAGCAGAGCTGACCTGATGAAATGGGACGGTTTCTCCAGGTGAACGGATCGCGCACTGGCCCAGAACTGCGTTGATCTCCGCGCGGGTCGCGCAGGGGGCGGCGCTATGGTCGGTCTCACCGCTGGCGTCACCGGCGAGTGACTTGAACTTCAGATGATACCAGCCATAGCGCTGGCGCACCGGTCCGGTCTGGATGATCGCCGCCTGCACGCGATGGATGGGCATCACCATGTCGGTCAGGGTGAACAGCCCGCGCCGCCGCCGGAATCCCGGCTGTCCACTATCAACCCGGTCGAGACGAAAGCCATATTCGCGGATGAATGTGCGGATGATCCCGCTGACAAAGCCGATGATGACCAGCGAGAAAATGGCGCCCAGAACACCAGCGACCCGCACCCAGAAACTCAGACCGTCGATGATCTGCTGATCGGGCAAAGCATCGAACCAGTTGCGCGGATCGAAAAAATCATCGGGGAGCAGGAAGTCCAGATTCTGTGCAAGGGCGCCCAGAATGGCGAGCAGCACGAAAGAGAAATTGAACAGGCCCGCGATGAAGATACGGCGGTTGTCCATGGCGAACAGCGCGGGGGCTTCTTCGGTTGCGACCTGTTCGATCGAGTCTGGCGAGACTGCGTTCCGGCCGGCCTTGTAATCCCTGATGGTGTCGCGAAGTTCTTCTGCATCGGACCGCGTCAGGGCCTCCAGCTGGCCGTCTTCGCCGCCGCCCGAACCGGTTTCCAGTGCGACCGTCGCAAGGCGGAGCAGGCGGTGGGGCAGCTTCTGTTCCAGGCTGACATCCTGGATGCGGTCAAAGGGGATTGAACGGTTGTTGCGGTTGAGCAGTCCGCTCTTGATCCGGATTTCGCGGTCTGTGACCTGATAGGTGAAGCGCGACCAGATCAGCGCGGTCACACCGGCGACGAGCACCACCAGCGCCGCTGCGGCGAGCATTGTATAGGCGATATTCTGGTCGAACAGGCTGAAGTGGAGCACCGCAATCGCGACGATATTCCGCCCGATCATCGACAGGGATTTCAATATTATGCTGAGCGGGTGCAGATGCCGGAAGGGCGCGCTGTCCTGTACTGGCGGTGTTTCCGTGGGCTCGCTCATATCATGTCTTGGCGGATATGATCCTTGATTGTCTCGCGCATGGCTTCGGCATCGGCGGTGGCCAGGCCGGGCAGGGTGACGATGCTGTTGTGCGTTCCTGCCGTGTGGACGATCAGGGTCGACAGGTCGAACAGCCGTTGCACCGGACCTTGCGCGACATCGATATGCTGGATCCGGTTGAACGGGACGATTGTGTCGGTGCGCCATAGATAGCCGCGGAGCACGCGCAGTTGCGCGTCGCCCATGTCATAGCCCCAGCGGCGGTAGATGCGATGCGGCAGGACAGAGACCATCAGGACGGCGAGGACTGCCGCAGGGAGAAGGATCGTTCCGGCCTGCACGTCATGATGCATGTAGAGCAGCAGCTCGGCGACCGAGGCCAGAATCAGCAGGACCAGCGCCCGCAGGACCATGTTGACCCGGATGAGGCTTTTTTGCGGCGGGTGGAGCGGTGTCAGACCCTGGTTATAGCTGGATGACAGACCGGAATCGTCCGCTGCGGATCGAGCGTCACTGGAAGACTTGGAAGCATGTTCGGTCATGCGGCTGCTATGCCCAAGCTGTGTTGTTTAGGCAAGACGGTTGACGATTATCGCGCCAGCGCGGTTTCGGCCTGTTCGATCAACGATTTGATAATATCGGCCACGGATTCTTCCGCCTTGACCATGCCGACCGACTGCCCGGCCATGACACTTCCATGCTCAATATCGCCATCTATGACCGCTTTTCGTAACGCTCCTGCCCAGAAATGTTCAATTTGCAGCTGTGCTTCGCCCATTTCGATCTCGCCGGAATCCAACAATTTGGCGACTTCGATCTGCTTGCGGGTAAATTCCTCGGTGCCCTTGTTCTTGAGCGCGCGGACCGGGATCACCGGCAGGCGCGGATCGACCTGGACGCTGGTGATCGCATCGCGGGCGTTGCCACGGATGAAGGCTTTCTTGAAATCGGGATGGGCGATCGATTCATGGGCGCAGACAAAACGGGTGCCGAGCTGGACGCCGCTGGCGCCCATTTCGAGATAGGCGGCGATCATTTCGCCGGTGCCGATGCCGCCGGCGACGAAGACCGGCAACTGGTCGGCGATCTCCGGCAATATTTCCTGCGCCAGCACCGAGGTCGAGACCGGACCGATATGCCCGCCGGCCTCCATGCCTTCGATGACAATAGCGTCAACGCCCGAACGGACGAATTTCTTGGCCAGCGCCATGGCGGGGGCAAAGCAGATCACTTTCGCGCCGGTTTCCTTGATCGCTTCTAGGCTGCCCTTGGGCGGCAGACCGCCGGCCAGCACGACATGGGTCACCTCATGTTTGCCGCAGACCGCAATCAGCGCCAT
>TARA_R110000772_G_scaffold72505_1_pt1 | contig 23915 bp, 21 predicted proteins | sample TARA_R110000772 | Tara Oceans TARA_R110000772 (sample SAMEA4397948) | marine metagenome | biome: Polar Biome; feature: [SRF] surface water layer (ENVO:00010504); material: water (ENVO:00002006), including particulate matter (ENVO:01000060) such as... | depth 5 m | reverse complement strand
GTTCGTTGCCGACCAGCAAGGCCGCCAGATTGAGAGGAGGAACAGACACGCCGTCAATGACGAACTGAGGGATGAACACCGCGCCGTCAGGGATTACCATATCGCTTCCGTCAGGCAGGCTGATCACGAGATCGCGGCCGACTACCCGAATGTCATCCAATTCAACGCCTGCCGGCAAAATGACCGTGTTTTGCGTCCCTGCCTGGAGCATCGGAATGGACCCTGCAGCCTGAAGACTAACCGTTGAGCTAAACGAAGCTTCCCCAACATAACTTCCGGGCTCCCGGACATCGTTTTGGTCTGGGGTGTCGAAACCTTGGTCCAGGCTATTGTGCTCGAAATCCATATTAAATTCCCGTCAGGATGAGTTGCTTGATAGCTGGCGAAGCAGAAAAGCTTCGGGAGAAATGTCCCGCGAGGGTGCCGGCTGCTTTCGTATCGGATAGACTCTCGCCGCCCTCGATGATCGCATCGAAAGATGGTCGGAAATAAATCGAAAAAACTCGCCTGTTCTGCATAATCGCCCCGCAGCCATATGGGGTTCAGCGAGAGGAATTTCCTCCGAGCCGGACCCGAAACAAAAATTGGATTGAGGGGCGACCCGAAAATTTGAAATTAGGCTCAATCCGCACTCAGATTTATATTTTGATTCAATTTCAGAGTCACGACCATTAACTATTTATTAGGGATTTTAGAAAAATTTTATCCAATTTTTACAAAATTTTACCTAAAGTTTTATACCAAAAGTATGAGAAAGGATATAACTGCTGACAAATGTGAATAATTGATGCAGGGTTTATTTCATGCACTCACCGCCAAAGGAATATAATAGCGTTCGAATCAACTCCGAGTCGCCAACAGAAGCATTTGATATTGTCGATTTCCTTCGCCGCGACATTGTGGTTATTTTCAATATCGCCTTGCCTCTTGCGAGGTTTCTATTTTCGATCACCTTGCTCGATTCTGCTGTAAACTGGAGTGACATTGGTTGGACAACGATAGATTGGATTGCGCTGGTTCCAATCTCTTGGGCCATAGTATCTATTATACTTGCGCTGACCGGCCAATTCCGTTGGAGGCTTGGCGGCCGACTAATGGTTGTGACCGACATGTTGGTCAGTGCGGTCGTGATTGTATTCTTTCCCGTCTATACGTTGTCCGCGCTGGCATTGGCTGGCCTCTCCCTAATATTTCTGATCTTGAGACGCTCGGGCCGTTTAGATGCATTTCTTGCCATCATTCCGGTTGCGGCATTGCTGGTTCGGCCCCTTGCTGTCTTCGACATGGTGGGCGTCGACTGGCCTGCGAGGTATTTCGAATTGAATGTGGCGGGTGAAATACTGCTATTTCTGCTGTCGTTATCTGCCGTTCTATTGTCATTCTTGACGATAATGCACATTAGCGTCGTCGAACGGCTTCTACCATTCCAGCAACCGTGGCGGGAAAAGTTTGCCGTCGGATTGGGCAAGCACAATATCCCACCGGTCTTTGACTGCATCCACCGGATATATCCGGGTAGCAAGCTTGTTTGCATCTTGGACAGCCCAAACAGGCGGGAAGGCAAGACGATATTGACCAGCACCGCCATTCCACCATCATCAGCAGACGCATTGAGATCCCAGCTAACAGATTATGTATCTCATGGCGGTGAACCGAACATTGTAGAACTCGATCATGGCATTCAGACCGATATTAGAAGTGGTCAGCGATCACCGGTGCCTGCTTCTTTTGAACGAATGGCACGCGGACTGGCCGGGCTAGGTTTCAGCGACGGGGTTTTGTTCGATTTTGAACTTGGTAACATTCGAGGGCGGATGTTTTTCTCGACCTGCACGCCAATTGAAGAGACGCTGAGAAACGATTTGATAACGCTAACCAGACAACTGGAGCGATATTTTGATGATGCATCAAAGTGGGATGAAAGACGTCAGGACATGATGGGACTGGCGCGCGACCTCGCCCGTCGGGATATGCATGATGGCATATTGCAGTCCCTCGCGGCGCTGAAAATGCGTCTGGTTACAATCATTTCGACCCCGGCTTCCATCTCCAACCCCGAATTGGACGCCTTGCGCAAGACCATTGATATGATAACCGTAGAACAGACCAGATTAAGGTCTTTACTGCACGATGATGAAGTCGGCGATGAATCGGTAAACCTCGTCGAAATGATCGAAGTATGCCTAAAAACCTTAAGCCTCCAATGGGATATCTCGATCAAATTGGCGTCGCAAGAACCGGCTCTTCCGGTCGATCGCGAATCTGCCGAAAACATAGAACATCTTGTCCGCGAGATCATCGCCAACGCAATCCGTCATGCGAAAGCCAAGCAGCTGACATTTGCGTTGGCGCTAAGCCAAGGAGACTTGATGATGTCTCTGAAAGACGATCTGAACGCCTCCAATACGCAGACTAACAGCGCTCATGCGGCCAGAGACATATTAGCATCCCGTTCCCTGTCGCAACGACTGGAAATGGTCAACGGTCAAGCCTATGCAGTTGGCTTAGAAGATAGTACCCTGCTCGCTATCAGCATCCCTATGGATTTTACAGAAAATGATTAAACTTCTACTTGTCGACGATCATCCCATTTTTCTCGATGGATTAAAGCAATTCATCAAAACCCACGACGGATACGAAGTCTTCTGCGCCCAATCAGCTGAAGAAGCTGCGGAACTGATAGAAGAAAATGAATTCGACCTGTTCCTGTTGGACATCACGATCATAGGCGGCGGCGGGATGGATATCTTGCGCTCGCTCCATGCAGCAGGGTCAAAAGTTCCGGTAATTTTCCTTACCGTTCACATAAAGCCGCAAGATACCGTGGAAGCGTTAAAACTCGACGTCCGTGGCATTATATTGAAAGAAAGCGCACCGTCAGAAATTATGGACTGCATTACAACGGTCCTGGCTGGAAACACATATTTCGATAGAGGAGTAACCGAACGCGCATTGCATCATTCGGTCGAGAATCCTTCCGCTCGGACGGACGCCTTGAACAGCTTGACCGCTCGGGAGCGCGAAATCGTGTCGCATGTTACTTCTGGCCTGAGAAACAGAGAAATAGCAGAGGAATGCGGATTGACCGAAGGCACTGTTAAAACCCATCTACACAATATCTTTAGCAAAATGGCGGTCAAATCGAGAACGCAGCTTCTGATCGCTCTCAGCCAGATTACAACGGACAACCATAGCTGACGTTCTTTTCAGGCAAAAAGCGCTGCCCTAATTCAGGGGCACAGATACCGCAGTCGGATCAAAAGCTTCAAGACCGCTTGGATTCACACCAACCCAGTAAATCGTGAGGATAGTCCCTGCTGCGATCGCCACGCCGTAGGGCATTTGCATTGTTTTTCTAACGTTCTCATCTTCAAAAGGATTAGGATGGGCCCGTTTTTTTCGAAACCGGCGCGTAACCAGCATGGCCAGCATCAGGATCAATCCTGCCATGGAGATGCTGAACAACAGGACTATGCTGGATGCGAAGTCAAACCACAAAGCACAGCTAGCGTATAATTTTGCGTCGCCGCCCCCAAACCATCCCATCGCAAACAGACCCATGCCCACCGCCAGGGCGATCGCAAAATGCACCCCATTTTCCCATCCATTATCAGGGAAACCGTGAACCACGATCCACAGGCCGAATAACCCTACGACCGCAACCGAAAACAGGTTTGAAATTCGCATCGACACTGCGTCCTGGATCGCGGCAAGGACCAGCAGAGCGGTTAGAGCTAACAATATCCAATTCAATGTCATGGCTTATCAACGCCGCCTGTTTTCAAGCGCATATTGGCTGCAGCCTTGGATGCCATGGAACTGGAACCGATGACCGCATTGGACAGAAGCGCAATACCGGCCTGCTTGTTCCCGGTCAGAAGCGCCGCATAGCCACTGTTGGTTAGCCGCTCGACCCAGCGTGATTGTGATTCTTTCGTGGACCTCTTCGGCGCTTCACCAATGGCAGCCCGCGCAATATCCAGATTGTTCTGCAATCTTTCATTTTCAGGTTGCTTGACGATCGCCATTTCAAAAATCTCCGCAGCTTCTGCATATTCTTGTCTGGCCAACAGAGAGTAGCCGAGATTGTTGAGCACGACGGGAGAATAATCGGAACGGAAAAGTGCGGTGTCGAATGCATATCTGCTGGCCTGAAATTTACCAAAATGCGCCAGTGATATGCCCATCATGTTCCAGGCTTTCCATCGATCAGGACATTTTATTGTCACATCGGCGAGAAGTTCCATTGCGGCCTGCCACTCACCTGACCGCGCACGTGCGATACCACTGCCCTCCTTGGCGCGGCACAGATATTGCGGATGATATAAATGATTAGCAAATAGCTTGATCGCCCGCTGATCGTCTTTGCGGGTTATCGCCAGCTCCGCTTCGAGAATCTCCAGCTCGGCTTTTTCGGAATCCAGGTGACGCTTCCTCATTTCAGACAACATTTCCGAGGCTTGCACTAGCCGTCCGCCCTCGATGGCCGCCTCGATTATCGCGCCGCGGCCTGATTGTGCATGCTGCTCGGTTACAGTTGCCCACAGCGTGCCAGGGGTCTGAAGCAAGAAAACCAGCAAAAGAAAAAAGCTCAGGCCACGCATGCAGCTTCGTTCCGATAGAATAGGGTGACGCGTATATTTTGCCTGGCCGGCGGAAGTCGGAAGGTTCGGGCCGCATCGGCCTCGCGGTACAGCATCGCTGCAATTGTCCGCAATTGCCGTGATGGTCCCTGGTCGATTCTCGGCAGGCGGCTGTGGCGCTTTTTCGCGAGATCAGCCATTGCCACATCAAGCTGTTTCATCGCCAGAGTGGCAAGGACATCGGTTGACGCCATCGCCGTTCGATTTGCGCCGCTATCCACTACAGACCGGATCGCTGCAAGATAGTGGCCCGCATCCTCTTGCCGGGCGCCAAGGCGCTTTTGCTGTGACAGGCTGTCCATCGCCCTGCTTGCTGACCTAACCGGCTTCGGTGCCAGAAAATCGGTTCGCTTTGAGGTCAATAAAACCTCACCCAATGATTGTCTCACGAGTTGAAAATTACCGGTACTGACTTGTGATTCCATCGGCGTGAAACGGGAAGGCTTTTGTCGCTCCAGCAATTGGACCTCGCGCGCACCATCTGCCTGGTGCTCTGAGAGGTTATTCAGCCAGTCAGCCAGATTTGGCTCGGATTGGATGCTGGCGGTCTGGACGTTGTGCTCATCGCTAAAGCTGGCGTGCGATCTGGCGATCTGCTCCAGGGGTTCAGCTTTCTCAGGATCGGGGATCGACGCATCGAGCTCGGCATCCGCTATGCCCAGACCCTTATAAATGTCAGCAATGGTAGCATCGAGATCATCGATAGTGGTCGATGAAATGGCATAGCTTTGTTCTGTTCCGCCGGTCGTCGCGTCTTGGCCACCTCCTTTGTCGCCACTTGTACCATTGCCGACGTTATCCGGCTCCAATATTGCGGCAGACTTGGAGGACCACCTGTCATCTCCAATGACGATGGCGGAATCTCTTTTGACCGGTGCCTCCGGTGCTGGATCAGATGGCCGGTCATCCAAGATTTTCGAGGCAACGCTTGGATTCTCACGGTCCAGCCGGGTGAGCAATGCCGTAATATCAAGGGCAGGCTCCATGACTGGAGAGACATTGTCCTGCGCTTTCTGAGCCCGAGCGATTTCAAAATCGTTCATAATATTGCGGGCAAGCGCTCGTTCACCATTGGTATCCAGATGGCGCGCCAGGTTGCGGTAATGCCTTTCTTCAAGGGGCGCATATGCCAAAGCCATTTCAAAATTTTTGCGTGCCAGATCGGGCCTGCCAAGACCGTCGTAAGCGACGGCAATGGCGCTGTAGGCCTTGGCATTGTCGGGTTGGCTACGGATGATTTTACGAAGACCGTCAACTGCGAGGCCATATTGCCTGTTTCTGATCAAGAAATGGCTTTGCTCCATCGAAGCGGCTGATTGTGATGCATCGCTGTTGATTTGGACGTCAATATCAAGCTTGCGATCCCTTGCATTTACACCGCTGGCCATCGCGCCGGCCGTGATTAACAATAGAATTTTTTGTGCTTTCATATTCCTCACCCCGCCAATGCCGGTGCAACTTCGCGAATGACACGAATGGCAGCCGGAAGCATCAATACACCGATCATCACCGGCAACATGCATGCAACGAGCGGGATCGATAACAAAACAGGCAGTCTGTGCGCTTTTTCTTCCGCACGCATCCTGCGCTTTTCCCGCATCTCGGTTGCATAAATCCGTAATGTTGTTCCGATACTCGACCCCAGACTGTCGGATTGGATAAGCAGTGTCGTGAATGACCGGATATCATCAATCTGATTGCGCTCGCCCATCATGCGCAGGGTTTCTTCACGGCTCTTGCCAGCTCTCAATTCCAGCACGGCAAGGCACAGCATTTCCGAGACGAGCGGGCAGGATAACGCCATCTCGCGTCCCACGCGATCAAATGCCGCCTCCAGTCCAAGACCTGCTTCAACACAGACCAGCATCAAATCGAGGCTGTCAGGAAAGCCATTGACGATTTTCTGCTCGCGCCGATCGGCCCGTGCCTGAACCCACAGGTTTGGCAGAAACAGACCAACAAGAGCGAGAGTCAGTCCCACCAGATAGAGCTTCAGCAAGGATGGCGGGGAAGCCGAAGTCAAAGTGAACAAGACGAAAATTAACGGCAGACCCAGTGTCAGGATCAGTCGAACCAAGGTAAATATCCGCGGCGCTACAGGAGATCTGTAACCGGCTGCGATCAGTTTGGTCCGCAGAGAATCGCCACGCGTGTCAACCAGCGAGACACCACGCTTTTCGATGACGTCTGCCAATCGTGTCCAGCTGCTATTCAGCGAGTCTGCGCGCAATCCCCCAGTTCCCGAAGCGCTGCCAGCACTCTGCTGCATTTCACCCAGACGCGACTGCACCGCAGCGCGTTTAGACAGGAAGGAATATAATAGAATAACTGCCACAGAAACGAGTGCAAACACGCCTACCAAAACGGCGATGCGAACGGTTCCGGAAAGGGCTAGATCAGAAAACATATCAGACTTTCAAATCGATCAGTCGGCGGATCGTAAAAAACCCGATAAAATAGAGCAGGACCAAACCTGAAAACCCAATGATGAACGCGGGGTCTGTCGCGATATCCAGGTAGAAGCTCGGTTTTACAAGAAACAGACCCGCGAACGAGAGTATCGGCAATGCCGTAAGGATCAATGCCGTCATCCGACCTTCAGAACTCAGCGCCCTGACCTTCATCATCATGCTCGCGCGCTCCCGAATGACACCGGAAAGATTTTCAAGGATTTCCGCCAGATTGCCGCCCGTCTCGCTCTGGACAGACAGGGATACTACAAACATCTGCATGTCCTCCATTTCCCATCGGTTCGCCATGCCCTGCAGCGAGTCACGCAGATCTGCGCCATAGTTGACTTCATCAACCACGATGCCGAATTCGCTGCCAATCGGATCCTGCATTTCCGTAGTGAGAAGGTCCAACGCCGCCGAAATCGGATGGCCGGCGCGCAGCCCCCTGACGAAAACATCGAGCGCCACCGGAAATTGCTGCTGCATTTTGGCCCTTCGCCGGTCGCTAAGGCGCGTAAAGATAACGAGAGGCACACCAATGCCCATCACGGCCGAAAAGACTATTGCCAGCTGGGTGATACCGGCAGACACGCTGTAGCCTGCAGCAGCGGCGCCAAAAAGAGTGACCGCAAAAATCAACCCGGTGCCAGCCAACATCAGAAAAACAATATTTCTCACTGGCATGTTGATACCGCTGGATTGCAAAATGCGTTCGAAGCGATGGGCCAGGCTCCCGAGTCCGAAAGGCAAGAAATCGAAATTGCTTCCGGTCGACCGGCGCAGTTGCGATAGAACGACGTCGCGGTCGAGGCCACTTTCCATCATCTTTAGCCGCTTGTTGACCGCACGACTGCTGCCGCTGCGCGACCGCATCCAACTTATCGTCGCTTCGGCAGCGAGAAATACCGATGCAAAAATCAAGATCAGCACAAATAGTCGGATGATGGCAGGGGTCATGTCATTCAATCCTGTTCTCTGGCCGGAATAATTCCGAAGGAAGGGTCAGGCCGCGATCGCTCAATTCGTTCATGAATTTGGGTCTGATGCCGGTTGCTTCGAAATGGCCCAGAACTGTCCCATCCTCGTCACGCCCCTTCATCCGGAAGCGGAATATTTCCTGCATGGTGATGACGTCGCCTTCCATGCCTGTCAGTTCCGACAAGCTCAAAAGACGCCGTCTGCCATCAGCCAGTCGGCCAATCTGGATTACAACATTGATCGCGGATGCCATTTGTCCGCGCGCGGACCGTGGCGAGATTTCGATGCCGCTCATCCCGATCATCTGTTCAACCCTGGACAGTGCATCCCGGGCGGTATTGGCGTGAACTGTGGTCATTGAACCATCATGGCCGGTGTTCATTGCCTGCAGCATGTCAAAGGCCTCACCGGCGCGGACCTCACCAACGATGATCCGGTCCGGCCGCATTCGCAGCGCATTTTTGACAAGGTCACGCTGAGAAACCTCGCCGCGCCCTTCGATATTGGGCGGTCGTGTTTCCAGCCGAGCGACGTGAATTTGCTGCAATTGCAGCTCTGCTGAATCCTCGATCGTCACGATGCGTTCTTGTTCATCAATGAAGGATGACATGGCATTGAGCAAAGTGGTTTTACCGGAACCCGTACCGCCGGAGATCAGGACATTACGGCGCGCCTGAACGACGGCCTGCAAAACCTGGGCGATCTCGGCCGGGACGCTGCCCAATTCTGCCAGCCGCTGCATACTGATCGGAATTTTCGCAAATTTTCGTATCGAAAGTAGCGAACCATCGACAGCAAGGGGCGGCACAACCGCGTTTACTCGCGAGCCGTCCGCCAACCTGGCGTCCACGAATGGCGACGATTCATCAACCCGGCGTCCGACGGCAGACACGATTTTCTGGATGATCCGGAGCAGATGCTTTTCATCCTTGAATCGCACTTCTGTCCGGGTGAGCAACCCGTGTCTCTCGACGAAAACAATGTCATGGCCATTGACCAGGATATCGGTGATGGCGGGATCTTGCAGCAGCGGTTCGAGCGGCCCCAAGCCCAGCAGTTCGTCGAGAATATCTGAGACGAGACGCTTGCGTTCGTCTTTGTTCAGCGCATGACGCTGAAGAGCGAGCTGTTCGTGAACAATCTCTCCGATTTCAACTTCGATCTGATCTCTGGACATCTTTTCCAGCGCCGAAAGGTTGATCAGATCGATAAGCCGCCGATGCAGTTCGACCTTAAGATCGAGATTTTCAGCTGGCACCTCTTTGTCGCCCTGCATTAGAGAAGTATCGGCGACCCGGGCATCGTCATCGACTTCTTCGAGTGCGCCGAAGCCCGGCTTCAATTCGTTCGTTTTGCGCACTTGCCACATGACTAGTCAGCCCTGCCCAGAGTTTCGTCAATACTTTCCAATATGACCTCTATATCTTTGCTGATTTTGCTCTTGCGACGAATTTCCTCGATCAGCACACCTTGATCCTGAGCGGCGCTGACCAACGGATAATCATTGTGCAGACTGTGCCGGACTGGATAATTTATGGCTTTTTCCGCATCCTCGAGATTGATCGAACGGAACAGCTTTTTTTCGACCCGGTTGACAACAACCTGAACATGATCGCCGGAAATGCCCTGACTTTCCAAAAGGGCGATCTGTCGTTTTGCCTGTCGCAGGCTTGCGATAGTCAATTCGACCACAAGCAGAACTATATCCGACCGTGCTACCAGCGAGACTGACCAGTTGGTCCAGTTACCAGGTAGGTCGATGAAAATCGTGTCAAATTCGCGCGATGCAATGTCGATGATCCGGTAAATCTGTTCTGCGTTGACGGCTTCCATCGGCATGATGTCTGCCGGGGCGGGGATCACCTTCAAGCCGGTCGGGAGATGGGATGCAACTGATTGCAGTAGATCGCCGTCAATCCGGGAACCGGCATCGAGCAGATCCGAAAGGTTGAGCGGCTGATTGACCCCCAAATAAGACGCTATACTACCAAATTGCAGATCGAGATCAAAAAGGCAGGTTCCGGCTTTATCATTGGGGTGCATTTCCGCATATCGGCTGGCGGCCTGGGTCGCGATCATGCTGGCACCAACACCACCTATGCTCTTGATTACGGAAATGACCCTGGCCGGACTGGTTTCTGCCTTCTGGTCTTTCGTCACGCTGGACAGAACTTGTTGAAGCACCTCCGACAAATCGGAATAGGACAGCGGCAGCTCTACCACATCGGCTACGCCATTTTTCAGCAGGGTCCGAACGAGCGGCAAGGCTGCATTGCGGACGGCAGCGATGACCGGGAGGTTGGGAAATGCTTTCCCTATATTCGAAATCCGGTCGATGGATGAGGGAACTTCATTATCCACCTCGATAACGACAATTCGAGATTCCTCGAGCAGATCGGTCGGCAGGGGTGCATCGAGGTCAAGCATGTCGACGGTCAGGGACACCGCGCCGCCTTCGGCATCAGACAGTTCTGAAGCAGCCAGTTCCTTTTCCGACAATATCAGATGGATGTGATTGTTATCGAGCGACAATGCCCACTCCTGTTCAGGTTTGTTATGATCAAAAATGCCCACTGTTCATCCTCTAGTTCGAATAAGTGCCTTGACCGTCTTCCAGCGTCAGCGCAGCGCTGAAATCGGGAAGCGATACGGTGGCACCGAAAATCTGGGTCAGAAGCGGCTGGAAGTCGAGGTTTTGCAGACGGATCGTTACCAGAGGGGCAACATCAGGTCCATTGGGGTCGCCTGCAAAACCAAGCCCGGAATAGTCATAGTCGATGATGACATTGGCGGTTGTAACATCTGATTTGAACATATTGATGCGGTCAACGATATTGTTGAATGCGATATGGTTTCCGGTGAGCGGAAACGCACAGGTCCCTCCGGACTTGCAGGTACATGTCGCAGATGATGCCGTGCCAGTGCACGACAATCCCGGGAAATTCGCCAGAGGCACCGGGTCCCCCTGAGGAATGCCGCCATCCACCGCAAAACTATATGTATTCAATCCCGATGGCACAATCTCAGTGGCTACAGCGAAGCGGACGCCCATCTGAGTGGCCTTTTCCGCTCTGTTCCAGTCCCACATGAGACGGCCGACATCGATTGTTCCCAACAGGAATATCAACAGAATTGGCAGAACCATTGCAAATTCTGCTGCGGGGCCTCCCTGCTCGTCCCGAATGAACTGTTGGAATTGCGCAATCATATGCCGTGCACCGCCGATTGCGACTGCGCGTTGAGAGTCAGGCTGGGATTGGCGAGACCGACAGTTCCCAAAAGTGAACTGTAAGGAACACTCGCCGATACTGTAACCACAGGTGCGCCGCCGGTTTTGTTCTTATAGATTCCGCCGGTGGTTGTTGCGGAACAATTCACAGAAACTGTAATGGTTGCAGGGCTTGTCCAGCCTGTAAGACGTGCGGCCCCACCCGAAGCGACCTGCCCTGTTCGCGTCACATTGCGGGTCTTGTCGATCGCGTCAGACGAGGGCGCAGAACAATCATATTCTGTGAATGACAACCGGCCGGCATAGCGGGCGCCATCCCGAACGGCCTTGACGACGACATGCTCGCTCAGAAAATAATTGCCGAGTTCGAAGGAGCCGAACATCAGGGTTATAAGCAATGGGGTGACCAGCGCCATTTCGGCGGCGGCCACTCCGTCTGTTTGACGTAAAATGCGAATAACCGGTCCCATGATCATTCGATCAAATAGGGCACATTGCGTGCCACCGTCTGCCCAACGGTTGCTCCGGTACCGCTAGCGCTGGTTTCACCGATAATTTCTGCATAAACATCGCCCGCACCAGTGCGCGCACGATTATATGAAGGTTCGACGAGAAAAAGATCGACCCATTTCAAGACCGGTACACCTGTGGAGCTTCCGCTCACATTATTTGCATCACAATTGATCACTGCTACCGAAAGCCGGCGACGATCGACTGTGTTGGCGCCCGGAGTCAAACCTGGGCCGCCGCATACCGGAGTACGGTGAGCATAAAGCGTATTCATTCCGCTGCCTTCGGCGGCGCGAGGGTAATGGGTACCTGTCTGAGCAATTTCCCACAAATAAACCTGGTACCGGGTAACGTCACTGGTCCCGTATGCGGCAGTCATTGCAGTTGCCCAGGCGAAACCCGACCCGTAGTTAATGCGAAAATAGGCGTTGATGTCCCAAATCCCGTCGCCAAGGCGACCATCGGCGCAGGACCCGTTGCTGCTAATCGCATGGCACATATCACGCGGGTGCCCCATTGATTTCACGGCATCTGCCTGAGCGTTCGTCATTGCAGTGGTTGCCGAGGGAGCGAGATAGGGAGCCGATGATTCCTGCCAGCCCTGATTGTGGATCTTGCAACTATTGCCATTGGTTCCCGGTTTTTTGATCAGGTCCTTGACCGAGTTTACGGAGGGAGAACAGGTGCCGCCGGCGGGGCATGTCGGGCCGTCTTGATAAACATCAAAACGAGTGTTGAGTGAATCGGTAACATCCACGCTCGCGCCAGGCTTTGTATCAACACCCGAACCGGAAATGCAATCGCCCGGCAGCGCGTCCCAACCGAGCGCCTCCCGCAAACCCGGGACGCCATTGCTTCCACCGTGACTACTGAGATAACCAAAATTACCGGGGGACCAAGAGCCGCTGCCATTGCCCACGGAAACCAAATTCAAGCCTGATCCAATATACGAATTAACGTTAAAGCCAAAATTCTGGTCCAAATTGCCGGGCGGTTCACTCGGATTGCAAAACATCACCGGAGGGGATTTGCAAATCGACGACCCCACTCCAGCGAAAGCGATCGCAGCGAGTGGCCCGGACGAAAATGCCGCGACAATTGGCGTCAACGCAAAATCGGCAGTACGCGTAACCGTCGTTATTTCGACGAAATTTGCGTCTGCATCCGTGGTGGCGACCGTTCCCTTGGCCTTGTCGACATAGAAAACCACATTGGCCGTCGGAATGGAAATGGCCGTGCTGCCGACATTATCGTTGGAGAACAGAGTTGAATTGGTGACCAGAGATTGCGCGGCGGTCGTGGCACGGGTCATGGCTCCGGTCTGGCCATCCAGTTGCGTTGCCGCTGCAAGCGCCGCCTGGTCCGCCGCATTCTGAAGCTCGCTATCCATCGCAGCCATCCGGGCATAGTCGAAGCCGACCCCGCCAACCGCGATCAGAGCGAATAAAGACAGCGCGATTGTCGGCGCAACCGCTGCGCCCTCATCGTCCCTGAACTTGCTCCATTTCACGCGCTTCACTTTTCATTCCCTTTCTTTTGCGATCAATTCGGACCACTACCTGATCCACCAGATCCACCAGATCCACTGGTGGTTCTGATGCTCACCGGTTTTTTGACCCGGTCCGAGCGATAGCGCTCGACCGCAGCAGCTCCGAGAGTGCCATCAGTGGTCTGTGCCTCTTCATATTGCGGATCCGGATTGACGATTTGCGCGGCGTAATTTTGCCGGACGGCACCCCCAAAAGTGGTGTCGTTGGCGGTACAGGCCGAAAGGCTGGCAACGGTCGCGGCAGCGAGCGCTGCGGAGATCAGGGTGCGTTTAAAATTCATATCCGTTCGGCCCGATAAAGCCGCCTTCTGCTGGAATGGTTGTGTCGGCTTCTGGTGGCGGTGCGTCTGGATCAAACGGATCGACCCCGACCGCCTTGTCGGTCCGGCCCATCAGGAACAATTCCAGCTCGGTCGGATTTTTTACCCGGTCGGTTGGCAAGCTGACCATGTCTGCCTTCATTGGCTGCACCAGCCGCGGCGTAACGATGATGACCAGTTCGGTTTCCTGTTTTGCAAAGCTGGTAGAGCGGAATAATGAACCGATAATCGGAATGGATCCCAGGATCGGAAACTGTCGAACCGTGTCCTGAAAATCCTGACGGATCAATCCGGCAATGGCAAACGACTGCCCGTCGCGCAATTCAAGCGTAGTATTGGCCCGCCGGGTCTGCAAACCCGGTATCACCAGTCCGTTAACGCTGATGGACGCCGATGGATCGATCGAGCTGACTTCCGGTTCCACAACGAGGTTGATCACGCCATCGGCCAAAACCGTCGGGGTGAAGGCAAGGCTTACTCCGAACGGCTTGAATTCGACGGTGATGCCGCCATTGCCGTTGCCGCCATCACCAGTGCTCTGCGCAATCGGAACCGGGAATTCACCGCCCGCGAGGAAAGACGCTCTTTCACCCGACAATGCGATCAGCGTCGGTTCGGCAAGCGTTTTTACGACCCCTTTGCGTTCCAGAGCATCAAGGGCACCAAAAATATCCAGATTTCCGATATTGAACGCTCCTGCGACAATCCCGAAGCTTTCCAATATGCCCCCGATATTGATCGTCGGGTTGCCATTCTGATTGGTGAGGAGAGCGGTCGACGGGGCATTGGTCCCGAATCCGCCCTGAAACCGCCCGTTGCGCGACATGAATGCCGCATTGAGGCCCATCTGCTTGCCGACCTGGCGGTTCATCTCGGAGAAGCGGACCTCGAGCATCACCTGCTGGGTACCGCCGACCGACATCATGTTGACGACATTGTCGCCGGCGTAGGTCCGGGCCAGTTGCACGGCCCTGTCAACCGCGGGCGCATTCGACACCACGCCAGTCAGGACAATCGAATCATTGGAAATATTGGCTCCGACCTTCTCGCCGGGAATGAGCTGTTCGAGTTGCCGGCGCAGCGAAACCACATCCGGGCCAACGGCGACATCGACGACCGATATCATCCGGTTGCTGCTGTCATAGAGCGTCAGGCTGGTCGTGCCCATTTGCTTGCCGAGCACATAGAGCGACCGGTTGGTCATCGGCAATATGTCGGCAATCTCGTCATTGCCGATCATCGCGCGCGAAAAATTCCGGTCGACGTTGAGGATCTGGCTCTTGTTCAGCGGGACATCCAGCTGGCCGCCATGGGCGCCGCTATACTGATCGGCGGTATAGACCGACTGTCCGAACAGCGGAGTGGTTGCTGTGGTGCATGCCAGTGCCAGCAATGTGCAGGCGGACAGCCTTTTTCCCAATCTAGAAACCAGCATGACGTTTCACCTCGTAATTTGTCGCCCCGGTTCCACGCACGATTTGCACGCTGGTTGTGTTTGATGGGCGTTTTGGTCTTGCAGCGCCGCCGCTGCTCCTGCGGACGCGATAAACCGGTGCCCGCGTGTAATTGGCATAGCTCGAGGATGGCGAACGATAGCGGCCGCTATAGGCACCATCCTGCAGATCATCGATGCTGACGGTCTGGACCGCTTCGGTGTCCTGATTGGCGACATTGCGCAGCGCCAGCGACAGGCTGCCGACCGTCTCCCCCAGAACCAGCTTCTGCGCGTCGACCGGATCCACTTCGAGGGTCGCCGTCTTGCTGACTTTGGGCTGATTGGCATTGTCATTGGCATTCTGGTCGATGGCGATGACCTTGATGTTCTGGAGCAGGACATCGGTGATCTGGCCCGACTGGTCGCCATTGCTGTCTGTGACCTGCCGAGTGATAAACACATCGACGCTGTCGCCTGGAAGAACAAAGCCGGCAACGCCGGTCACGTCTCCCACGCGAACGGCAATGGCGCGCTTGTCGGCGGGAAGGACGGCGGATATCGACGCCCTGCCGCCTTCGCCGGAAAGTTTGGATTGCATGATCGGTTCGTTGACCTCGATCGGACGCAACGCCACGCGGGGTGCGCCGGGGACAACAAGCCCGGTCCGGCTTGGAAAAGTTCCGGCCGGCAGTGACGCTCTTGGCCAGGGAACGAATTTGATATTTTCGGTGGTTACGGCCGTGCCATATTCCAGCGGGACACGCGCCACGGCGACGCGGACCATTGTTTTGTCGACGGTTTCCGCCTGCTGCTCGACGCCGCTCAAATAGCTGTTGGCGACAAATACCGCCGCCAGTCCCAAAAGGATCGCGAGACCCAATACGATTAAAGATCGATTTTGCGGCATGGCGCTGCTTTCCCCCCGGGTGGTGTTATCCGAACATTTGGATCGCTGACTGAGTATTACTCACCCAATTATGTCGCCCGACATAATTGGGTGGGTAATTTCAGATAAACTTAAAAGTTTTAGCAACCCTGTGAGGTAGCACTGGTGATGCAATTGCTGGCTGAGCTCATGGCTCCGCTAATCGCGCCACCAAGTGTAAACGCCGCAATAGCAATTCCAGAACCCACGATTGCCAGAATCAACGCATATTCAGCTGCCGATGCACCGCTTTCGTCCGCGGCAAAGTTCTTCAAAAATTTAGTCATAGTTAATCCCCGTTTTTCTGCCGAAACCATTTCCAGCATCTTACAAGTCCCTCGGGCGGGGGCTACCGAACGTCTGCGACCCGTGGTCGAAATAAAGACGACCGATGCAGCAAGTCCAACCCGTGAACAGCTACTAGAGAGGACCCCGGCAGCTTTTTTGTCAATGGGGCATAAATAATCGTTTTTTTGCAGTGATTTACGTAAAGATTTTGTTAACCAGTTAACCCTGGGCCTTAGCTTCTGTCCGAATCAATATATTTCGTTATATCCCAATGAGTTACTATAGTTTTAATACTTTAGTTTAGTTTGGCCGGAATCCGTCTCCGAGTCGCCAGCCTGTCGGGCATGATATTCGATCATTCTCAGGGAGCCGAAGTTTTCAATATGCTGTTCTTGACGAACAATCCTGTGGTGATCCAGATGATGAAAGTGGCAACAATGGCGACATAGCCATCAACGGCATAATGATATCCGAGATGGACCGAACCCAATAGAATCACCACGCAATATATGGTGGCGATGATGCCGAGCCAACGGGAAACGTGCCAGCCGAACAGCGCGAACAGAAATGCGACGCTGACGTGCATCGAGGGCATGGCGGAAATGCCCCGGCCCAGTCCGTGATTGCCGACAAGATGTGAATCCAGCAATTCCTTCTGCACGTCCAGGACAAACAGGGGATATTGGTCGTTCACAGTCGCAAGATAGGCCATTTGATCCTGGAAGCGTGGATCGCCGATCATCGGTTCGAGGAAACAAGGCCCGACCGAAGCAAGCCAGTTGGCCATGGCAACGCCGATGATGATCCAGCATGAAAGGAAAGATATGATCATTTGTTGCCGCAATTCTCGGTTGCCCCGCCAGAGACAGACCAACGGAAAGGCGAAATAGAGGAAGAATATCCAAAGCTGGTAAGCAATCGCGAAGAAAAAGGTTACGATTGGATAACCGATGAGCGGCTGGAGCAGGAGCCACGCATCCTGACCGTGAATCATGACATCCCAGCGGATGAAAAGTGCATCCCACGCATAGGGCTGAAAGAAGCCAACCAGGGACTTCAGTAGACCAAAGCTTGGCAGAAACAGGCAAACCGGCAAGATGAGCATCAACGTCTTGACCGTATTCCGCATCACCGCCTCTACTTCGCTATTTGTATTCAAATAGGCCAAAGGTCGGTCAGGGCGATCGACCGCGAGCATCCGACCGAGCCAGAAAACACCGCAAATGAATATTCCGGAGGCAACGAGGATGGCGTTGGTGAGAAACGAGTTAAAGCCAAGCCCCGGCAAATTATAATAGTTTCGGACGAGGCCGGTGCCCGCTGCGAATAACAGACAAATCGCTATTGGAAGCCGATCACGCTTCAGTCCAGCGACTATCAAATTCATGGCTTTTCCCCCGACAGATTGCATCGATGGCTTCGCCATTTCGTTGCAATGGTCTTGATTTATGAATAGCTATGCCATTGGAAGCCAGAACAATTTTGGCGGTTGGGAATAATTTACTTAACGCTCGGCTCCATGCCGAAAGCGTCACCGTCGAATATGGGGGGCCGGATTGTCGATCAACACAAACAATTATCTTAATCACCGAATATATTGGCCAGTCGGGGTCGCTCTAAGATGAAGATAGCAACGCGACACGTTTCGAAGGCGGGAATAGTTGCGATAATCGTTGCTGTGATCCCATCTGCAATGGCTATCCTGCCTTGGGATTTTGGCGAAGATATGACGCCCCTGCGCGCGATATTGCGTGGCATGGCGTTACCTGTCGTAATATGTGAAATCATTGCTATTACATTTGCCGTATCTGCCGGGTTCAAGCCCTATCGGTATCTTAATTCGGTAGATCGTATCTATAAGATTGGTCTATTATTATTGACAGCGATCGCGCTGTATACATCACTGTTTGTGGCCACCTCGCCCGGACTCGCTTTGATGGGCTTCAATATTTGGGCTGTCCATTTGCTATTTGGATTTTCGATCTATGCGCTAGCTCGGGAAGGCAAACTTTCCGACGACATTCATCTATGGTCGACGGTTGGCTGCGGTATATTGATTTACAGCATCATACTGGCATTTTTTGTCTCAACTGTTGAAAATCCAGACTCGTTTCCATGGAGCGGACTGCTTCCTGGTAATACCAATGTCAGACAATTAGGCTTTATTGCAGCGATCGGCTTCGCGGCAGGTGTGGTGTCATGCACATGTTCATCGCGCAATTGGCTTTTCTGGCTGGGGTTTATATTTTCCACAACCGGAATGAGCATTGCATTATGGTCGGGTAATCGCGGGGTACTGGTCGCTTTGACTGCCGGATTGTTTGCAGCAATAATAGTGAAACCGGAACTAAGAACCGTCAGATTTTCTATGTGGTTGATTGGCGTGATAACAGCCGGAGTTCTTGTGTCAGTAATAGCGTATAAGCCCAACGAGCTTTTTGGTCTCGAAAGAATATGGTCGTCTTTTTTCCGGGAGGTGAACACCATTAACTCCGTCTCTTCTGGGCGTATCATCATGTGGGAAAAAACCGCAGAGGCAATCGCCGACCACCCCTATTTCGGCCATGGTGAAAACCAGTTTCAACTGGCTACAGGGCCAACGGGGGGGGGATTCAAACAACCGCATAACGCAATTCTTCAATACGGATATCAATGGGGCATTTTGGGAGGAGCACTATTTTTCGCGATGGTCGGAGGTCTGGTTCACCGGATCATCCGATATAAAAACTGGGGTCAGGAAATTTCATCCAGTTCGATCATAATTATCGTCTCTACACTGATATACGCCCTATATGACGGCGCACTATATTCTCCGTATCCAGTCACCATGTTGGTTTTTGCGATCGCAATTACTTTAGGTTCCTTCAGCCAGCCCGCACCCGTCGGCGATAGGTCAGATTGACGCGGTCCGACAGCAGCAGATACGGTAACCAGATTGCCGCGCTGATCAAAACTTTCTGCAGGTTTCCGACCAACAGTCCCGATAGCGCGCTCGCTACCGCAGCCGGGACATTTGGCGTTGCGGCGACCAGTTGCGCGATCGCCAGTTGCGAACAAAGATCAACGCCCCAGACCAGCAGAAGAAATCTCGGAAACCATGGCACATGGCGGATCGCCATGACAAAAGCGGTAATATAGAGGCCGTTCATGACGATAAGGTCGGCGGCCATCAGGGTGAACAAATCGCTGAACCACAAGGGCGGATGGCTGCCCAGCGCGGGAATAGCCATCAAGAATTCGATGCTGCGAAACGGCACGTTGATCAGCATTCCGATCACCAGCGACGCCATCATGCCTGTCGTTCCGAACAGCGGATGGCCGTTTGCTTCCAGACAGCTGAGTTCCCGCCATCTGCCATAGCGCGCCAGCCGTATCTCTGGCTGAGCGAACAGACCATTGGCCGGGAAAATCCGCAACAACAAGAACAGGACGGCAACCGGTGAGGCTATGACGAGGAAATAGGGCGCTACGGCAGCCACCGCCGACCATCCGAAAACAATATCCGTCGCCGAAAATGCCAAGCGCAACCCGCAGGCAAAGCTCATCACCAATATCCACGCAATCGCGATAGTTCGCAGATTGCGGTGTAAACTGCCCATGAGCGCTATGCTCTTCAGATTCAGTTTTTCAAACGTCTTGCCCATATCTGACACCTGTTTCCCGAGACTATGGCTTGGCCGGAAAATAATCAATGCTCCTATTTGGTTAATGATAGCTTACTGCCGTCCGCCGGATTGTTCAGAGCTGGTGTCTTATTCACCTTGCCAGGCTTTGTTCCTTACGGAAATACGCCGATGGCCGCCACTGGTCCTGCTGTATCCGGGACGAACTTGCGCTTTGTGGCCTGCTACCCGCAGTCCAATGATCTGATCGATGAAAGGTTGGTTGGGGTGGCAGGAGCCCCAGCCAACAATGACATAAGCTCTTGAAATATTTGGTTTCTTTCTCTTACCCCGTCGTGGTTCGCCACGACAGGGTGCCACGGAAGGATACCACCACCCATGTGCGGAATACAAAACGTCACTCGCAAGCACGGCACCTATTATTATCGCCGCCTCATACGTTTAGGGCTTGATAAGCCTTTTCGGTTAAGGATGTCCCTCAAGACTACGAATCGAAGGCATGCAGCGTTACTCGCTCCAGCGCTGACTTTGATTTGCGAGAGGGTCGCGATGAACATGATGACGAATATTAGGAGCGACGGACTGACCAGCGCTCAGCGGGCGGAAATCTATCGCCGCCAAATGCTGATTGAGCGCGATCGACTCGAAGTCATGCACGCAAACCTCCACATTATTCCTCCAGAAGATCACGACGATATAGACAAAGCGCTCTCGCTGCGTCTGGGCGCTAGCGAATCAGCAGCAAGTGACGGCGTCGTAAAAGGCAAAATCGATGATTTCCTGATCGCCCGGATAGATCCCGACGACGACGATGAACCCATTGTCATCATGGCTTGGTCGGACCTTGCCGAATCAATTCAGCAGGATGGCGCTGAGGAGGCAGCCGTCACAAGACTGGCCGAAATCGGCGTGGAAGAAACTGTATTGCGTGAAGCCATGGCGCGCAAAGTGGTCAATCAGGCGCGCATTGAGGCAGTCCGGGAATTCCGCCGCGTTCTCGCCGATCCAAGCACGGCTTATGCTCCGGTCCAAGTGGCGGGTTATGAACCAATAAACCCTCAAAATTCTTCACCTACCGTAACTTCTCACCAGCCTGTAGCTAACGAGTGGGTCACCATGACACCAAGCGAAGCAGTGCTCAGATTTTTTGAGCATAATCCGCGCACAGGCGGCAAGGACGGCAATTCGCGAAAAAAAGGCGAACCTTGGACCTTGAAAACGCGCAACCAGTTCGAACTTCCTGCAATGCTTCTCGAGCAGGTCATGGACGGGCGAGCGCTGGCGACCGTCACGCATGACGATCTCGTCAAACTAGACCAGTGTTTCGAAAAGCTGCACGGCCCCTCCTTTCGTAAATCCCCCAAGCATCGCGATATGACGATCTGGCAAATCATCGACGAAACCGAAGCCAAAGTCGTTGCTGGTGAAGAAGCGATGAAAAAAGAAGCGAAGCGGAAAGGGCGAGTTACAGATACAAAAATTAAGCCGGCCGAGCACCTTTCTCGAAAAGAACTTGGGTTGGGCGTTGTTACGACCAACCGGCATTGGGGCTTCCTGCGCCAGCTCACTGGCTGGTTTAACAAACACCACCCATTGGGACGACTTGACTATGGAGCATTCATTATGAACGACACTCGTAACCAACGTGAACTACAATCGGTCTATACCGTGGAGCAAGGCAGGGAGATTTTCAATCTCCCGCCATGGACAGGTTCAAAATCACATGCGCGGCGTATGCAGCCAGGCGATTTGCTCGTTCACGATGCGTGGTATTTCGTGCCCCTGATCGCGTGGTATTCAGGGATGCGCCGCGATGAAATTTGCGGCCTGGACGTCAATGATGTGGAAACGGAAGATGGTTTTTGGTTCTTCAACGTTCGCGCCAATGACGTGCGCCGGGTGAAGACCATTAGTTCGGCACGCAAAGTGCCGGTGGCGAAGGAATTGCAGCGATTGGGCTTGATTGATTATGTGACGGCGCTACGCGAAGCGGGAGAGAAGACCCTATTTCCGGAGCTAGTAGCTGAGAGCGGCTTGGGCCAGATGGGCGATGCCTATTATAAACGTATTTGGACCAAGATAGCCAAGGAACTAGCATTTCTTAAAGGCGGCCAAGCAATGCACGCATTTCGTCACACCGCGATAGATTCAATGAAGGGTGCTGGAATCCCATCTGAAATCAGAGCAGATTTTGCTGGCCATGCTCTCAAAGGGGAAACTGAAGGACGTTACTCGAAGGCGCATATGGCACTGTTGCGTAATGCCGTAGCAACGATACCGGAAGTAACGAAGCATCTGGACCCCTTCCCTGTTTCTTTGCTTCCTGCAAAACTTCGTGAGCCAAGAAAAGCGCGAGTAAAATAATATTTGCCGCCAGAACTGCATAATATGCCTTTGGCGACTAGGCTTATGGAGAGCTTGAAGACAATTTAGGCGCCGCTGCGCACCTCGTTGCGCGGGATCGTTCGTTTTTACCGGCAGTAGGTTTGAACATTCGTTTTGACTGGGCGGTCTGGAAAAATGTTTCCAGACCGCCCCGTTCAACTATATTATGCTGCCTCGGCGAACCGTGACGAGATGCTGGCGAGCAGGTTCCTCTGTTCGTTACGCAAAAATCGGCGCGACACCCGCATTTGACCTCTGGCGGAGATAGCCTGCAATCAACGCAGCCAGTATTGACGGAAAGTATAAGTCGATTGTCAGATTTCGCCCGGCTTTCCATAAGTGCATCTACGGCGATCATGTTCTATGGTCGCTTCCGGCCCAACTACAGTCGGTCCGAAATTACGCGCAATTGTTGCCGTCTCCTCGACCCATTCTCGATTCTGAAAGCTGCCGTCCAGCGCTCAGAATTTGCTCGCGCCAGAACTGCAATTACTAGGTGGATTCGCGACTGCCGGCTTTCAATAAGCTAATCTGAAAAGAGGACCATGGCCTGCGGCTTTGTCTGGACCGACGTCGGAAATGCCGGAGTCGAACTCAGGGCATGTCTGCTCCGGATTCAGAGGTAACTTTCAACGCAGCGACCGAGTAAATCGATTGGTCACCTGACCTTGTAGGCTAACGAAGCATGGGAGACTAGATGGCGAGGTGCTCCGGATGAACTAGAGGGAAGCGGGTTTTTGGTAAATTTACGCCTAGGTAAATGACAACGGACGGCCTCCGAAGAGCCCGCCCGTTGTTCTTGGCATCATGCTGCTTGGTCAGTCTGGCATCACGGCCGGTTCATCTGCAAATTTCAGCTGCAGCAAATATTCGCTGAGCGCTCGGGGGCCATTTTCCCAAGCGCGCGTCCCCCAATCGCTCCACCGATCGACGCGGTGGCAAAGCCAGTAGTAGAACCGGTCCCGCGCATATTGATCCCGGAAGGTGAGCGACCACAAGGTCCGGCGGAGCGGGATGTTCGGCCCCAGTCCATCACCGACCAGCCTAATGGCATTAAGCTTGCCGATCATCACCCGCTCAAACCGATATGGCAGCCGGTCGGCATAGCGCTCCAGTTTCTGCAGCGCTGCTTCCCATTCGGGCGTCATGGCTTCCGGGTCGAGCCCATGCCATCGCTCCAGCGTCGGCAGGCCGACCGGCAGCGGTTGGTTCCTCAGGCTGCGTGTATTGGCCAGCATCAGCAAGATAGCAAAGGCTTCCGGGGTGAGTTCGGGAAATAGGCAACCGCCCCGATCATACGTCATGAGCTTCTTGTCGATCAGCCAGCTTTGGTAGAACCGGGCCCTGTCATGGTCACCAAATATGTCAATGGCCTTCTCCTCAACCCGAATGATCCGGCGTTCCGTGATGACCAGAAAGGTGAGCAGGAACTCCAGTTCGAGGTCAATATACGGAAGATGCTCGGGCATCGCCATGTTAAAGCGCTTGACCCACAGACATTCACGAACAGACGCCCACCGGCTGCCATCTTCATCGATCAGAACCTGATCGCCTGTGGTTTCACCTGGAGCTGCCAT
>TARA_R110000772_G_scaffold5014_1_pt1 | contig 23994 bp, 12 predicted proteins | sample TARA_R110000772 | Tara Oceans TARA_R110000772 (sample SAMEA4397948) | marine metagenome | biome: Polar Biome; feature: [SRF] surface water layer (ENVO:00010504); material: water (ENVO:00002006), including particulate matter (ENVO:01000060) such as... | depth 5 m | reverse complement strand
AACGGTCAACGATACATACACAAACCCACAAGGCATAGCAACAGGCTCAATAACAGTAACTCTTGTGAGTTGTTAAATAATTTAAAATGAAAACCTATAGACTAATAACATTAAATCCATTAAAGCTAGTCACGAAGAGTGTATCTGGGAAGCCAGCTAGTATGCAAGTAAAGGATGGTTACCCTGCTCCTACCCCTCCTTGGTGGCCAGAAAACTTTGACGCAAAATATGCATATGTAGAAGAACTAGCATACCCAGAGGACACTACAGCAGAAGGCTTTATATGGACTCGTGAGCTAACAACTGAAGCATATGGTTGGAAGCAAGTAGAAGCTCCACCAGCTAAAAAACCGAAATGGTATGTCCAACCAGCTTGGCGTATTCGTGCTATAGCAAAGGTAACTCCTTACGGTGATGGTACGCTTATGGATGGTGTTAATACAATAGTTGAGAGCTTATCTAGTGATCCTGTACAGAAGGCTGTAGCAGAAGAAGTATTCTACGGTGGTAATACTCTAGAGAGAGATTCAGCCCTGCTCGTTGGTATGGCAACCGGTCTTGGATTAGATGAAACAGCACTTGATACTATCTTCCAGCAGGCTGCATCTATTGAGGTGTAAATATTAGTAGTCTTTTGATCGACCTAGACTAAATATAATTACATATGATCAAACTGTTTAGCGAAGAGGTTAATCCGACCTTTACTAACTCAGTTCATAACATCCTAACAGTTGAAAGCTATGAAGAGGTTTTCTTCGATGTGTTTGAATTTGAGATAAACGGTACAAAGTATATTGCAGAAAAAGATTCTACCTTTAAGGGTAGTCCTGTAGTATCTATACCAGTAGTAGAGGATGGCGTTAGTAGAAGTATCTCCTTTATTTTAACTGAAGGAGACAGATTCGAAGTATTATACAATAAGGACGTAGCTTCCTGTATTGAGGGTAATGTAGTAGAGGAGTCTGTAATTGAAGAAGAGTTACATAGTCTTCAACCGCTCATTGAGGAGGAAGAGGCAATTATTGATATAGAGAGTCAGTATAAAGAGGACATATTTGAGGAGATTGAAAACACAAGAAAGCTAGCTGGTGAGTATGCAGAAAGAATAAAGCTTCAAAAGATAGAAGAAGCTAATGATACTATAGAGGAGAAGCAGCTAGCTATTAAACAGTTTTTAGATATAGCAAAGGACGACTTATTAGACGAATTTAATAGTGCCCTTATTAATAGCAGGTCTGATCAGGAGGTACATAACGAGCAACAGTATAGTCAGTTAGAAAAATACCTAACAGCTAGAATTGAAGGCAATTTTAATGTTTTCTTTGAAAACAATAACGAGCGTATTAAGGAATTAACTGCTTCTCTCAGCGATAGAGTTAATCAGATTACTGATAAGTTGGTTGAGGAAAAGATTAACCCTGCCTTATATGATATAATTGGTAGTAGTAAAGATAAGCTGTTTTCTATTACAGAGGATATTAACAATACGTTAAGCGAAACTGAGCAGCGAGTAGTTGAACAGGTTAAGTTAGAGCTTAGCGAGAGTAAATCATATATCGATAGTTTAGAGAATACTATTACATCACAAAATGTAGAGTTAAACGATCTGATTAAAAAGGGAGTAGATAAGGCTCTTGGTAGGGTTGGTAATATTAAAACATCTGTATTACAATTAGAAAAAGAGATTAAAGATAAAGCTACAACGACATCTAGAGATGTTACTTTATTAGAAGAGAGGGTATTAGAGGAACTACAGAGTATAGATTCTAATATACGTAGCTATTACGATGATAAGATTGATAAGGTCTCCAATCAAATGGAAGAACTTACTACCGAGCAGAGACATTACTTTACTAATGTAATAGAGGAGAGTAAGGATAAGCTACTTAATCAAATAGATACAAATACTAACTCTACAATTATAGCAGAGAGCTTAAATCCACAAAAAGGTACTAAAGCTTTTAACAAGAGCGTTAAAAAGTTAAAAACAGAACTTCAACAAGATATATCTGAGAGGTTCACTAATGAGATATCTTCACTTAAAAGACTTATTGAGATGTCAAGTGGTGGTGGTAGTGTGGCTACACAATTTGCTCTCGGTGGTACAATGGATGGTAATTTGCAAGTCAATGGTGTTATATCATCAAACTGTGGCAATAGTGACGAATGGTGTAGTACACATAGTACGGTTCAGAGTTTAAGTAACCAGTGGGACGGTAGTGCTGGCGCTGGTGATTTTTGTAATACAACGGTTCTTTTAAATGAAGTCAGTGCTTGTGGTGGTACTATGTCAGTTGATGGTTTACTATCAGCAAGTAATATGATTACGACTGCACTAACTGCTGATATAATACACTTTAATACTGATCCTGAAACATCAGTAGCTGGTAATCTGAGTTGGAATGTAGATGAGTCTACATTAGACCTGAGCCTAGATAATAATGTGGTCTTACAGGTTGGTGAAGAGCAGGTTATTAATGTTAAAGCATCTGAAGCAATTCTGAACGGTCAAGTTGTTTATGCATCTGGAGCTGTAGGTGGAGGTAGTGGTAAGATAGAGGTCTCATTATATAGCGCTAGTTCAGCTGAGGGTGTAGTACCCGGAGCGGCTGACGAGTTGTTTTTTGTTGGAGTTGCAACACAAGATTTTGCTCAGAATGGATTTGGTTATATTACTACCTTTGGTAAAGTAAGAGATGTTGTAGTTGAGAATGGTCAGTCGATAGTTACAGATATTGTTGGTGTAGAAAATATTGATAAGCCTGGATTTGAGGATGAGGATCCTGATTGGGAACAAGGAACTGTTCTATATATAAGCACAGAGGCTGGTAAGTTAACGAACAACCCACCACTATCACCAAACAAAATTATTCCTACAGCTATGGTTATAGGTGTAGAGGGTAATAAAAGAACATTATTTATAAGACAAGAACACGGTTACCACATTGATGAATTACACGATGTTAGGATTACCAATCCACAGGAGGGTGATATTTTGGTGTTTAACGCTGCGTTAAGCTCATGGGATAATACGGATTATAAAGAGATTATTCACGATTATCTTGTACCGCAGACCTTAATAGATCAAGCGACAGTAACTTACGATGCCAGTTCGGGTATAAATGCCTTACTCACTCTTACAGCAGATCGTACACTAAGCACAATAACGAACGCTCCGTCGGGGGGTAGTGGTACTTTAACAGTCATTCAAGATGCAGTCGGGGGTCATTTATTGACACTTGACGCAGGTTATAATACAGCAGCGGGTGATGTTGCAGCAACGGTTGATATGGGTCCCAACGAGCTGGCTCAACTATCTTGGTTTACTCATGATAGTGTAAACTTCTATATATGGTCAACAGTTTAGTATGAGTGGTATAGATACAGCCCCAGGGCAGCATAGTGGAGGAGTAGATACGCGGTTTAGGTCGGAGTGGTTGGTACCTTCAGATAACTACACTATAAGCATTCCTGTAGCAGGTGGTGGATTCGACTGTGATATTGACTGGGGAGATGGTAGTCCGATCCAGACGTTTATCAGTTCAAGCGCTTCATTTATACCCCATGTTTATGCTACTGCTGGAACGTACGAGGTAAAGATATCGGGATCATTTCCGAGAATGTATTGTGAAAGAGGTGGCTCTAAAAACCAACTTATAAGAGTTTTGGACCTGGGTGATGTGGGGTGGACGTCTTGGTATGCGGCTTTTTCAAATGCTGCTAACCTAATTAGTATCTATAGAACACCAGGATACCCTACAGTACCTGTTAGTAGTTTCTATAGGTTTGCGATGCAGTGCGGTAAATTAGTGTCAATACCTCCTATTAAAGATATTTGTGATAGGATTACAGATTTGTATTATGCTCATAGAAGAAACTATCAACTACTTGAGTTGGATTATAGAGACGTAAACATGACCCTAGGTGGTAGTGCTTTATATGTTGCTTTAAATAGTGCGTCTAGACTGCAGCGCATCTTAACAAACAACGCATGGGATGTATCAACAGTTAATCGTATTGATCAAATGGCTCGAGGTAATGGTTCGTTAGTAGAGTTTGATACTTCATTATGGAATATAAGCCGAGCCTGTATTAGATTTGCTGCTGCGTTTAGTAGTTGTTGGAATCTTAAAGTTGATTATAGTAACTGGGATATTTCAAATGCTCGAAATGACTCTGACTTATGGACATGCTTTGATCAAACGTTACGAGACGACGATATCTGGTCTGATGCGCTTAAGTATTGGGCTACTTTAAATTTTACTAATAATATACGTATAAAAGCCGCGGGCGGATCAAAGTATAGATGCGATGCTTTATGGGCTAGGGAACAACTAGACTTAAGACATAATATAAGTGATGGTGGTCCGTTAACTTCATGTGATGGTTTAATATTGGCAGTAAATGTAGCAAATGAAAATAAATTCATATTACCTGCTGGTAATATCGGTTCATATAATGCTACTATCGATTGGGGTGATGGTAGCACGTCATCTGTTACTTCGTATAATGATCCCAATTTAGAGCATACGTATGCAACTGCAGGTGAGTATGTAATTACAATAACTGGAGATTTTCCTAAGATAGAGTTCGCAAATTCCGGGTATAAAGATAGTCTAGTAGCTATAGTCAATTGGGGTCCTTACGGGGCTAATAATACTGATAGTAGCAACTCTTTTGAAGGGTGTTCTAATTTAATGTTTGTAGCAAGTGATAGTACTTTACCTTTATGTACTAATGCTGAGGCAATGTTTAAGGATTGTGGTATTACGACAAATACAGCAACATATCCACAAACAGTAGATACAATTGTCTACGATAGCTCAGGTAGTGTTATAAGATCAGCATCAGGTAGTATACCAGGTAACTGGGCGAGGTATGATTCTGATGTGCGTAGTATATCATTCGGCCCGAATGCAACAACTATTGGAAGTGCTGCATTTAGGCAGCATGATTGTATTGAGATTAATATACCTTCTAACGTAACCGATATAGGGAACGATGCTTTTTTCCAAGGCTCACAAACAAATATAGCTCTTAACTTCAGCGAGGGGTTACAGTTAATAGGGGTATCATCATTCCAAACAACTAGATATGCAGGTGATATCATTATACCTACAACTGTAACAAGTATTGGTAGTAATGCTTTTAGTAAAATAAACGGTGATACAACAGTAAGAAATTACTACATAAACTCACCAGCGAGTATATTTACAGGGGTGCAGACAATGAGATATCACCGGACAACTGATACACTTTATGTACATGCTGATTACTTATCACAGTATGATGCAGCATGGAGGTCTGCACAAGCCCAAGATGGTATAACTGTTCTAGAGTGGAAGACATACCCGTTACCAGTAGCTAGCGGTATTAATCAGTTAAATCTAAAGACAGGGTTTAATATGACTGCTGTTACAAGTGCTAGTGAGATGTTTGCTGGTGCATTTATTAGTACTATTCCTGCCTCTCTAACTCTAGCTGCCGCGACAAATGCTAATGGCATGTTTAAGGACTGTACATCTCTAATTACAACAAACAGCCTTGTTCTAGGAAATATTGATACAGCTTCTGAGTCCTTTAAGAACTGTAAGTTGATTTCAAATACAGGTGATCTTAGTTTTCAAAACGCAACAGACTGTACTAGCGCATTTAGCGGTTGTAGTAATCTTAAAGATATATCTACACAGTTTATACCTAGTAATATGGCAAACGGTACAAATATGTTTGCAGGTGTAACACTAAATTCTGATAACTATAGTAACTTCATAACCTGGTTAAACCAGAATAATTCCAATACAAGTGTGACGTTTTACGGGGGCGAGCAACAGTACCTATCTAATGCTATTAACGATCATGATAATTTAACTGGAGTAAAGTTATGGAGTATTACTGACGGTGGGTTGGATGTAAGTTCTATTAATTATTTTATAATACAAAATGCTTTATCACCAGTTTCAAGGTGGAAATTAGGAGAAGGTGTTGGTAAGGTAGCAATAGATGATATATCTGATAACAATGGGGAATATAATAATAGTAGTACATATTATTGGAATACTAGTAGCGGTGAGTGGACTGATAATTCTGCCCTGTCGGGCCTACATGCACCTACCTTTAAGCCTACTGGTGATGGTAGAGTTACTGATTGCGGACCAGCTAGTGCATTTTCTTTCATACCTAAAACTGGTATATTCTCAATTGAAGCTACTGTTAGGCTTGACGGTACTTTAAGTAGTGATCAAGCATGGAGAATTTTAGGCACAAACGTATTAGTTTCTCAAGTTGGTTTCGGACTTATGTTTGATAACCAGATCGCTAGTGGTTCGCCCTCCGCACTTAGATTATACGTAACTAATGGTAGTGGTACAGCTAGTTATGACAGTTTAGATACATCTGGCTTTGTATGGGATAACGACTGGCATCATGTAGTTGTTACCGGTGATGGTACTAACATTAAATTCTATATTGACGGCGTTGGAGCTAATGGTAGCGTGAATATAGGTAATCTCGCAACAAGTGATATAACATCACCATTAAGCCTTGCAGACTTTACACATACGAGTCAATTAGCTACATTAGAAGGTGGTTTGCAGAACGTAGCTATATATGATACCACCCTAACACCTACAAATATATCCGAACTATATAGTTATATAGATAGCTGGGTTAATAATTACGTAGCCACTCCACCTAATAACTATTACGACTTAACCGACAATACCGGAGTTGATATTATTAACCAGCTCAACTTTACTAATAGGACTAATACCAGTACAGTTGCAAACGGGTCACCGGGTGGTAATCTCAACTGTCTCTCATTACCTAATAATGGTTACATGTATCTAGCCGCTAACCCACTCTCTGAAAACTTTGAATCACAATATAGTATAAACGTGTGGGCACAGTTTGATGTAATACAGCCAGGCGTATTAAATACTGGTGATTGGATCTGGAACTGGCGTGACACCTCAGCAGATGGTAAATTTGGACAAATTTACTATTATACTCTTAACTCATCTCCAGCAGAAAGTTATTTTAGAGCTAATGACTCAGGATTTATAAATACTCTAGTTGACAATGCGACGATTGTACCTCAGACCGGTAAGTGGTACATGTTTACACTAGTATGGGATTCAGTTAACAGTGTTAGTAAATACTATATTGACGGTGCACTAATAGATAGCTCTACATCAGTGAGTAATACTATAATTAATAAAAGTATAGGCATGGCAATTGGTGCACCGGCTTGGAGTCTTGGATCTACAAATCTACAATTTGAGGGTCAGATGTTTGCATTAGGTATGTGGAATAAAGCTTTAGACGGTGAAGACGTGTCGTGGTTATATAATGTGGGTATAGGTAGAACTTCCGGAGCTTTCTTTCCATCACCAACTAAAAACAATTTAGTCGCCTGGTATGACTTAGATTCTACCGCGTTAGATTCCCATACAGGTAATCATGATCTAGTAAATAGTAACGTAACATTTGGAAGTGATTCTGTTCGGAATGCTGGGTTATTTAACGGTAGCACATCTCGTATGGAAGCTTCAACTTTCCCATATCCCAACGGTGCACATACTTTGGCATGCTGGGTTCGTCTAGATATTAACAACCCTCCAAGTAGCGGGTATGGGTTGATTGTTGGGTGGACTGCTATTCCATCCATCACTCGAACTTCGCTTCTATATATTGCTGGTGACGGTAGAGTGAGATTTCTGGTATCAGCTGATGGTACTAGTGCAGTATCACCGTTTGCTGAAACAGGTACAAACCACCTAACAAACAATGTATGGGCTCATCTTGCCGGCGTTTATGATCCTGATGCACTAGTACATAGGGTGTATGTTAACGGTAATTTAGTAGCAGAGCAACCAGCTCCAGCGGCATTGGCTGCACAGCCGGGTTATGTTGAGCTAGGTTCATGGAACAGTGGAACAAATGGAACGTATTTAGATGGTAGAATGGCTAACGCGTGTATTTTTGACAAAGCACTTACCCAGCAAGAAATTAAATGGCTTATGAGCCCGGATGGAACATATCAAAACTTATAACAAATGAAACATATACTAATACAAATCGACCCGCTGCAACTAGCAGGTACAAATATTAATGGCTTTCCTCGATATAGGGAAGTTGGAGACCCTTCAACGTGGAGCTCACCAGAAGGCTACATATATGTACCAGTTCTAGCTGAACCTGAAGAAGATCCGGTTCCGGGTAAAGTATGGGTTAGAAACCTAACTATTACTGAGTATGGGTGGGCTGAGATTGACGCTGATTTAGAGGATGATAGTAATGAGTACCAGGGGTTTGAAATTACAGGGGTAACGAAGTATACTATAATGAAGCGATTACAGTATCTAGGTAAGTGGGTAACATTTAAACAACTACTACTAGTATTACCCGAAGAAGTACACGATGCGTGGCAACTAGCTTTAGAAATAAAGCAAGATGATCCAGTTTTTGCAGCTAATAAAGCTGCTTTATGTGCTGCTTTGGAACTAACTGAGCAGCAACTTGATGACGTGTTAGATCCTTATTCAGGTATGCCAGAAGGTGAAATGGATCCAACAACATAACTATTACAATTAATTCGTTAGAGTTTTTTATAAAGTTTTGGTTTTTATTTTCGACTGTTTATAGTAATTGTGACTAAATAACTGTATATGGCTTTAAATTTTCCAGCAAACCCATCAGTAGGTCAAGTTTATAATACGGGATTAAAAACATGGAAGTGGTCTGGCAATTCATGGACTACTTTAGGTGTAGGTGAAGGTACTGTTATTGCGACTTCTGAAACTCCTCCTCTAGATCCGAGTATTGGTGATCTTTGGTTCAATGATAATACTGCTGTATTGTCAGTTTTCTATGGTGATGGTAATACTGATCAGTGGGTAACAGTATCAACTAGTTCGAATGCTGAGGGTGGAGGAGCTAATGTTGTATCTCAAGAAACTGCACCAGCAGATCCAAGTGCAGGTGATCTTTGGTTTAATACTAATACAGCTGTATTGTATATATATTACGCAGATAACACTACATTGCAATGGGTAACGGTTACACCATCTATCGCATCTATAGGTAGTGGTGCCAGTGTAATAACTTCTGAGACTGCACCATCTACCCCAGCGGACGGTGATTTGTGGTTTAATACTAGTGATGGTAATTTGTATGTTTATTACGTTGAAGCCGGCGGCTCAAGCCAATGGGTTTCAACAGTTGCAACTGCTGCGGATGCATCCGCTGTATCATACACTCCGGCTGGTACTGGCGCGCAAGTAACCACAGTACAAACAAAGCTACGCGAGACGGTTAGCGTTAAAGACTTTGGCGCAGTGGGTGATGGGGTGACTGATGATGGTGCAGCTATCCAATCTGCTATTAATGCTGCTGAAACTTATGCGTCAAACAACGCTAGTATATATGTAGATGGTGCATGTATGGTGGTTGTTGATCTTACAGGTGGTGAGTATGGCATCAGTGAGACCAACAGACTGTCCTTGGGTCGTAGGATACGTTTTCAGAATGGGACACTCAATGCGATAGGCGATTGGACTGGTAATTCCGTGATTGAGTTAACAACAACATCTGATGGTGCTATCGTGGATGGTGTTAATATTGACGGAGGCATTTCTGCCGATGAGCTTAACGGTAAGGTAAGTGGCATCAGCTCACGAGGAACAGCTAACACCATCCAGAACTGCAAGATCACGCACTTCTCTGATTATGGCATCAAACTTTGGGCTGGATCAAATCAAGTAATTAGCTACTGCGACATAGCCAAGTGGAAAACGACAGACGCTAGTTACGCTGTTGCATCTTCAAGGACTGGTACTGGTATTCAATTAGAGTCGGACCACAACAAAATCATGACCGCTAGAGTGTGGGACTGTGGTGAATCAGTGAGTGTAGAATCTGGTTCCGGTAATAACGGACTTCATGGATGCCGATTCTACAGTGCTGGTATCACGAACCCAGTTGGAGGTGAGGGTCAAGTGAGAGTAGATTTTACAAGAGCATACTTCATCGACTGCTACTTCGATGGAGTTAGGGTAAGCATTACTAGCGGTCAATACGATCAGAACTTCACCAGTTGCAGATTTAATGAGAGGCTTGACGCGGAGGCGATATACATCGACACTACAGCTACTAACGAAACTGTTGGCGGTCTAGCTGTTATAGGTTCGTTTTTTAATTCTAGCTACACAACTCCGATTACCTTTAACGGAACAGGCACGTATGTTAGCGACATCGACAAGCGCATCCATTGGGTAGGCAATCATAACGAGCTTGGTAATAGCGTATGGTATGATGCTAAGTTTGGTGCAGGAGCGTTGTTCACTGACAGTGGCGCATTAGCAATCGCTGACGGCATCACAACCCCAGCAACTCTGACAGGCGCAGCACAGATCTACGTAGACACCGCAGACGGAGATCTCAAGGTTAAGTTCGGTAACGGCACAGTAAAAACAATATCAGTCGATACATAATACCACATAATAAACATATAAAATCTATCGTGATAATTCTGAACGGGTAGCATAAATATATGTATGGCTAAGTTAGATTTCCCAGTACCAACTATAGTTGGTGAAATATGGACCCAGAACGATAAGAGTTGGAGGTGGACAGGAGTTTCGTGGGAAAGTGCAGGTGATGGCGGTGATACTATTGTCGCGACTTCATCAGCTGACTGGAACTCAGCGTATACAACAGTTCAGAGTGCTAGCGGTGATTGGACGGTAAAGGATCTAGGTACATTTAACAATGATAGTGTTGCTGAAGCAGCTATGACTTACGATGGCTTCTATACATGGTGTAAAACTTTGGATGGAAACCCAGCATGCAGTATGCTGACATGTAAGAGAGATACTGTAATATTTCATGTATCACAATTTTCTCATGGAGAGACATTTATTGTTGGTGATCAGCCTGGTGATCATTTTACTAGTTTTACGACAGCAATTCAATATGTACAATATCTTAAGATAAGAGATAATGCAGTAATTAATATTCAAATTAGGCCTGGTGAATATGAATTTAATAATGCTTTAGATATTTCGCACGATAATGGAGACAATATATTTATCAGACCTTTAGATGGTTCACCGAGTGTTACATATCCTAAAAGTACAGATTTTACTGGTGTGTCAGCAGATGATCTAAACATGCTTAAAGGTAAATATTCAGTTAAGTTCAAGTTTATTAGCCCTGCTAACCAAATTAATACATTTAATGTACCATTTGGTACAGCCAGAATAGATGATATTTTGTTCTATAAAGACACAGAATCAATTACTAGAGCTGTTAATGTAACCGAGCAAGGTAAATTTTACAGTACAGGTTGTAGCTTTTTTGGCTTTGGAAACGGTATTCAAGCAACTAATGGTTGTTATTTACGTATATTTGATACCAGTGTTTCGTATATAACTGAAAATGTAGACGGCGGCGCTGGATCTGGTATAGCATTGAATTCAACATCACAATTAATAGGAAGGCGTAATACAATTTATAAGTGTGATAATAATGGTCTTCGAGTATCTACAAATAGTCTGGGAACATGGTATGAATCCGTCATAGAAGAGTGTGGTAAAGGACCTCTTGCAACACTGAGTGAAGCAATAAGTATAACCGATCATAGTACTCTGTTATCACCTAGAGCAGGTACCTTATCTGGTAATATAATTAAAAACTGTGACGCTGGTCTTTTTCTCTCACAATCTAGTGTAGCAAGAATAGGTGATTTAACTTGTATAGATAGTAACAGGTGGAATATTAGATCATATGCTGATAGTAATTTATACTTATTTGATCCTTTTTTACTTAGTGGGTCAGGTGTTGGTTTTGAAGATATAGGTGCTGAGGATGGAGGAACTGTTAGTTTTACTAGTGATGTAAATAATATTTTAGGATCAACAACTTATAGTTCTCCACTAAATGTTATTAATACTGATGGGTCAATTATTAAAGATAACAGTCAACCTATTCAAAGTATTGAAAATTGGGATAGCACATATACAACTGTAAGTGCTAATAGTGCTAGTTGGATAGGTTCAGGAGACTTTACTCCAGCAACTTACGCTGGTGAAGAAAGCATAACGTTTCCTAATGGATTGATAATGAAGCATGGTTATCGAGCTTCGGTTCCGGCTGGCACATTTATAGCTTTTCAAACAGCCTTTCCTAATGCATGCATTTCTGTAACAGCCACATCAGATGGTAGTGGTTCTTATGTAGGATATGCTAAAGCTAAAGGAACAACTGGATTTACTGGTGAGGCTGTATATCCTGGCGTTAGTACTGGGACGGCTGGAGCTTATAGCTGGCAAGCATTTGGATACTGATCTCTAACTATTCAGCCTTTGGTGCTAGTGGTATATGTAGATAATTTCTATATAAAAGAGATTAAAATACTATCTACGTAGTATAAATATATGTATGGCTATCAATTTTCCAAGTTCACCAACACCAGGATATATACATACACAAAATAACAGGAGCTGGAGATATGATAGTACCAGTGGTACCTGGAATAGTGTATCTCTGTCTAACGTAGATATTGATGCAGCTTCTATAGCTTATACGCCTGATGGTGTTGGAGCGGTTGATACTACATTACAAGACAAATTACGTACGGTTATTAGTGTATTGGATTTTGGAGCTGCTGGTGACGGTATACAAGACGATCAGACAGCGATTCAAGCCGCAATCATCCATGCTGGTACTTTAGACACAGAACCAGCTTTATATTTTGATGACCGACCAATTGAAGTTAATCTAGACGGTAAAACGTACGCTGTAGGCTCAACACTCAATATAAATAAAAATCTTAGATTTACTAATGGTAGATTATTAGCCTTGCCTGGGTTTACAGGTGACTTCATACTAACCCTTACCCTAGGTGCTGAAGAGAGTGAAGTTGTAGATATTAATTTTGACGGTGGTCTTACAGAAGACGTTGCAGGTACACCAGGATCATTTACACGGCATGCTAACATTATACATATTCTATGTAATCGTGTTACCGTTACAAATTGTAAAGGTGTTCACTTTCCCCTTTACGGTCTCAGGATTGGTAACGAACTAGCACCAGACCCACAGAACAGTAAGGGTTGTATTATAAAGAGGTGTGATTTTACAGAATGGCTGTATGAAGAGCAAGGTAGAGAGTATAGTAGTTTACAAACTGCGCGCGCTTTTTCGATGGAAGGCTTTCAGAATAAGTTGATTAACTGCCAGGCCTACACATCTCTTTATCCACTATATATTAACGGAGCAGAGCATGTCGCATCTAATTGCACGTTTACCAATGGTGGTTCGGATGATACAGCTAGTAAGGTTACTGTATATATCGAAGGTGGAAATGATAATAACTTAAACGGTTGCACGTTTGTAGGTGGTAATGTTACTCTTAACGATAACCAGTTATATGACCCGGTTGAGTCACTAATTATTACTAACTGTCTGTTTAAAAACTATACCGGCGTGACTGAAGATCCTGCTAATAATTTTATTGAGATTAATACCAATCAACCAGACTATAATTGCGGTGGTCTTATTGTTTCTTCAAATAGATTTAACGGACGACGATCTGAAATTATAGAGTTTCTAGTAAACGGTGCTGGTAGTTATGTTTCGGATGTAGAAAAGAAAATTCAATGGATTGGTAATACATCTGGAGAAGGCAATCTCGCTTGGATGGATGCTAAGTTTAATGATAGTTACCAAATTTTAAACGGTGTTGCGACGGGAACGGCTCTACAGTTTAATAGCCAGCCAACACTATCCGCTACCGAGATCATCGATGATATTGCTAACAACGCTAGTGTTACTTCTTTAGCCACATCACAAAGCATTGAAGATTACGTCGAGGATTATGTTGGCGCAAAAACAATAATCGATGTTCGTGACTATGGTACTATAGGTGATGGTGCTACTGATGATCGCGCTGCTATTCAAGCCGCTATAGCGGCTGCTAGTAGTTTAATTGTATCCAACGAACTTGACTATGTCAGTGGCGCTAGTAAAGTTACAGTTGACCTCGCAGGAGGCTATTACGCAATTAAACCAGAGATTGGTATTGGTGGAGGACTTCGTATATATAAATCAATACGATTCCAGAACGGAACTTTAAAAGCTATCGGATCTGTAGATGCTACATGGAACAATGCTTTACTAATTTTAGAAAACACTTCCGATGGCGTTATTATCGACAGCGTTAATATTGACGGTGGCGTGACTCCTGACTTAACAGACGGGTTAACATGTGGAATCAGCTCTAGAGGTAGGGGAAATACAATTAATAATTGCAAGATATATCATTTTGGTGAGGCAAATAGTGAGAGCTATGGTATAAAACTTTGGACTAATAGTGTACAAGTAGTCTCTAACTGCACAGTTGCAAAATGGGGACCCGTGGACGCTAGTTATGCACTAGATACATCCCGTACTGGTAATTGCATTCAGATAGAAGGTAATTCAGATAACAATAATATAACAAACTGCTTTTTTAAGCAAGGAGGATTTACAGCCAATATCTATAGTGGTGCTGCAGACAATGTATTTACTGGGTGTATTTTTGCAAGTGACGGTATTACTACCCCCGGCTCTGGTGAAGGTTATGTTAATGTAGGAAATGTACGTACAGCGTTTATCGGTTGTAACTTCTATGGTACTACTGTTACTATTGCAGATACTAAATATCAAAACACCTTTACAACTTGTACTTGGAATCAAGTACAAAACAGTGATGCTATTGATGTTGAAAACGCTACCGGTGTTGATGTAACAGTCAAGGGACTAACTGTTACCAGTTGCTTTTTTGACTCTGACTTTGAAACTACTGGTAACTATATTAACTTTACTGGTGTAGGTACCTACGCTGATGATATTGATAAAGAGATTCAATGGTTTGGAAATGTTAACGAGTTAGGTACAGAGGTATGGTATGATGCTAAGTTCGGCGCTAGAGTTCAAATATCTGGTGGTGATATTACGTGTGATACTATTAACGGAGCGGCTGCTTCTAGTAGTATACCTAGAACGTTTTTAGCAATAGGTGGAGTTGAAGATACCGGTGAAACTCTGAGAACGGCTGTGACTACGCTTTCGTCTGCTTCTCTAGTATCTAGCAGCGTTAATAACAACCGATGTTGGGATAGTCATAGTAATACAGTACATACCACAAACTGGAGCGGTGTATTTACCGGTTATGATAATTTTAGAAGCGCAGGCTCAACACCTATTAAAACAGAGATAAAAATAAATAACCCGGCCATTACCGAAGGTGGTTCTTCAACCACCGAAGAGAGCTGGCTGGACGTCAAAGTAGTAGTAGACTGGGTAAACGGAAATGTAATAGGTACAGCGAATTATTCTGGTGGTAATACCGCCAATAGCAATTCAATATTTGTTATTAGCGCTACACTATTAACCGGTGATAATCTATATACCTTCACTAGACTACCAACCGGCGATACTGGGGATGGTCAATCAACTCCCGGTATAAGTATACACAAAGAATCTTATAAAATTACAGCATTTCCGCGTACTGAAGTCGTTGGCTCGGAGAGAGATAACACTGTTAGTATTGAACTTATAGAATATTAATTTCTATATAAAAGAGATTAAAATACTATCTACATAGTATAAATATAGGTATGGCAGCAATTAATTTTCCAGACAATCCGCAACCGGGTGAACAGTTTGTAACAGGCTCAAAGACGTGGCGGTGGAACGATGTCAAACAAGCATGGGAAGCTGTAAAAGGCGGTACAGAGATAATTCCAGGTCAAGATACACCACCGAACAATCCTCGTATCGGTGACTTATGGTTTGATACTAGTACAGGTGTATTGTTTTACTATCTTAATGATGAAGATAATACGCAACAGTGGGTTGATGTATCTGCAGGTAGTGGTGACTTTGAAACTTTAACAACCCTTAACTCAAGCAGTGCTAACTGGACTAGTACGTTCACAACTGTAACTGCTAATAGCGCTTCTTGGGATGCACATACAGATCCATATGACGATACACCTGTAACTACACTACAATCAGCTAGCGCTGAGTGGGATAGCACATATACGACTGTAGAGTCGGAAAGCGGTGTTTGGTCATCTGCCGGTACCACTTTATCTAGTAACGGATCACAACCATTTTTAATGGTACGTAATTCCGGTGGCGATGCACGTGGTAATAATGCTGTTGATCTACAAATACAAAGAACAAGTCCTTTAAATATCGCTAAGGGTACAAGATCATCTCTGTTGGGTGGTTTTGATAACATCGCTACGGGGCAAAACTCGGTAGTTGTTGGTGGTACTAATAATAATGCGATTGGTGATTACAGTGCTATTGTGGGTGGTATTGGTAACATAGCACAAGGTGCTTCATCTGAAGTATTGGGTGGTGATAACTCAAGAGCAATGGGTACAGGTTCATCAACAATTGGTGGTACCACGCTCAGTGCAGTTGGTAATTACTCAGCATCAGTAGGAGGACAAGGAAATATAGTTAATTCGGGACATAATAGATCTGTAATACTAGGAGGAAGCGGTATGGTCTCCGACGCTTCTGATACGGCATACGTTCAGAATCTAAATATAAAGAGCGGATTTAAAATGCCGACAGGCGCTGCCGCTGATTATGTCCTCACTACTAATGCAAGTGGTGTTGGTACTTGGCAAGAGAATCAAACTGCAGTAATAGATTTAGGAGTGCGGGCTGATACTAACGCAGCAGAAAGTGCCATGACTACTAATGGCTTCTATACTTGGACAGAGGCTGATCCTGATGCCTATAAGCAGTTATCTTTTAAAGACTCAACCAAAATATGGCACATTAAGGAGATTATTAATGATAATCTCACAATTACCGTGGGTGGTGTTGGTGATGATTTTGCTACTCCTGTAGATGCTAACCGTTATCTTTCACATTTTGATATTGCTCATAATATTACAGTACAAGTTCTAATTAGACCAGGTACTTATACGAATCAATACTCTATGTATGGACATCCTCACGGTGAAAGAATTTTCTATCAGCCGTTTGATGCTGCTGCTGAGCCTAGTAGCTACCCAATTACTTCTGACTTTTCAACAGGTACCGGTAATATAGCTAATGATGAGGCTATGTTACGAGGCAAATATCCAGTAGTGATAGAAATGAACATTATCGATCCAGGATTAAGAGCCGGTAGTAGTAAAACATTAATTTTTAGAAACTGCCTGTTTATTGGAGCCGCTGGTACTGATAAAGACGGTGCATTCGCAGACGAAGGTGGTCATATTGACTGTCAGGGCTGCACGTTCTTTAGATTTAGGGACGGTGTACTGGCTGAGACTGGTTCTGATATTAGATGTCCTCAAGTAGCTGCAGCCTGGTGTACACGCGTTGGTTTCTTTGCAAATGCTAGATCCCAATTAAGATCTAGTACGAACCCTGGTGCGACTATCGTATGGTGTGAACAGGGATTAGATATTTATAATTCATATTGTGAGATAAATAATATTGATTTATTTAAGATTCAACAACATGGAATAGAGGTAAGGCATCATTCATCCTTTGGTGAAAATAATGATATTAACGTTACTGCTGACTTCTGTGGCATGAACGGTACCACTGATGCAGTAGTATCTGTCAGACGTAATAGCTACGCTAAGATTTCGAATGTGAATGTTACAAACAACATAACAGCTGGGGTTAGGGCTTACGGTAATGCGCATATATACTTGCCTACACCAGCGGTAATTAGTACACCATCTGATGGAACGTCTGGAGCGATAGAGATGACTTCTTTCGGCACGATAGATACCACCTACGGTACACCATCGACCTTTGCGGCGAACTTTACTCCTATACTTGTAGCTGGTAGTCCGGTAACACCAACTGCAACCGGAGTTAATAACGACTATAGCTACGATGGTGGAGTATATGGTTCTATATTAATCACCTAAGTCGCTACGTAAATGTGGTAGTTTTATGGTTAATTATCTCGGCAAATATTATTGTATCTATTAAATAATGGTATGGTCCCAGGAATTCCTATTTCACAACTACCACAGATAACAAATAACACAAACCTTAGTCTTGAGTTAAACGGGTCAGAGCAGCTTGCTATAGCTCGCGATACTATTACATACAAGACAGACATACAAGAGGTTGGTGATTATTACTACGTCAGTCTCGGTATAGATAATCTTGCAGCGCTCTCAGGTGGATGGCAAGACACGTTCATAACAGTATCTAATAGATCATTCTTTTGGGATAGTGTTTATAGTTCAGTAGCTGCTACATCTAGTCAATGGGATTCCGTATATAGTACAGTTAATACTCTAAGCGACTTCTGGGACGGTGATTTTTGTAATGAAACAGTATATTTAAGTACTGTTAGTGCTTGTAATGGTGCACCTATTGACATGTCTAACAGCAGTATAGGTAATATTAATTCTCTTACTGCTACCGAGATACATAGTTTATCGTCATTTACTCACTATCAAGACATACTTATATCAGAATTGAGTGGGTTTGAAGTTGGTGGTTCTGTTGAGGTAGCAGAAAAGGTTACAGTAGGATCACTGCAAAGAGGTGCAGAAGCATTAAATGTACAGGGTAACGTCCAGGTTGATGTAGGTTGGGTTGGATTATCCGGTGTTGAAAATGGTGGATTGGGATTCCTAACTCGGGATGGAACGGCTGGTGGTATTGGACTGGCTGGTGCTTCAAACAAGCTAATTGAAAATGCTGGAGACGGGGCTGATTTGTATGTTAATAGTGCTGGTGATGCTGTAACTAGAGGAAACTTATCAGTTAATACGGATCAAACAATAAGCAAAGTAACTGTTAAAGGTGGTGATATTGCGATTGATACAAATGGTAATGATAATTGGGGGTTTATTGGACAGGGACCAGCCGGTAGTGGTATTGGTTTACGTGGTGCTGGAGCTAGCTCTGTTACTGAGTCACACCTGTATGTAGCTCAGGGAGGTTACGTTGGAATAGGTACTGAGACACCTAGTACCAAACTCTTTATAAAGGGTGGTTCTATTAAAATAACTGATGATCCTGGAACCTCTGCTGCATCCATCAGAGACGTTGGAACAATTGAATTAGCTAAAGATGGTGGCGGAGCATTAATAGATTTTAAGGCTGCTCTAGGTACAGATTTTGACTCACGTATAATGAGTAATGCTAACAATAACCTTGACTTCTTTACCGGTGGTGATGGTAATACGCAACGGTCACTTCGCATAACTCCAGATGGTGATGCGATAGTTACTGGTGTATTATCTGCTAGTTGTGGTAATAGTGAAGAGTGGTGTGACACAACAACAGTAGTACAAACGTCAAGTGCTGTATGGGAAAAGTCCACAAGTGTAAATGTTTCAGCGACTGCACCAGCTCAAGAAGATTTAACTAACGGTGACCTATGGTTCGATTCAACTAACGGTGACTTATTCATGTACTATGTTGACGAGGATGAAAGCTCAAGTCAGTGGGTAGATATTAACGCCCTAGGAGGTGCAGGAAGTGTCTACTGTGATACAACGTTATTCCTAAACCAGGTAAGTGCTTGTAATGGTGAAATGTTCATTGAGGGTACTGTTAATGTTGATGGTCAAGTAGACTCAAATGCACCTATAAGTACTAGTGACACTGGAACATCAACAAAACTTTTACCAGATGGTAGGATAGAAATTAGAAAAGATGGTGCTGCACCATTCATTGATTTTAAAAGCTCGGCTAATGATTATGATACACGCATTAAGTCTACTACAGATGGTAAATTGGCCTTCGATGTTGGAGGTGATGGTAGCATTATTAGTAATGCTCTTGTAATTTCTAATAATGGTAATATTGGTATAGGTGAGCTCAATCCACAGAATAAGCTACAGATACAAGATGGTGATATTGCCTTATTTGGTGCTACTATAGGTGGTGCTGGATTTATTACACAAGATGGTACAATAGGTGGTATTGGTATATGTGGTAATAGTAATAGACTAATTAAAAGTGGTGGAGTTGGTGCAGATTTATATGTTACTGATGGTGGTGCTACTTATACAAGAGGTAGCTTAACTGTAGACGGTAATATTATTGGTACTGGTAATATGAGCCTTTCAGGTGGATCTACTCCAGCGTCAGGATTTAACCTTATTTCAAATGTTGGTGGTTTAGAAATAATCGACGGCCAAGGCACTGATAATCCATATATTGACTTTAAGACTTCACGTAGTGAGGGACATGATACACGAATCATACAGAAAGATAACGGCTTAGCCTTCGTTACTGGTGGTGATCCTGTAGCAACTCAGAGGATGATAATATCAGATAGTGGTGAAGTTGGTATTAATGTACTAGACCCACTAGAACAGCTACACGTTAAAGGTAATATAATGGTTGGTGAAAAGGTTGCCGATGCGACTGGACTACTACCTAATCATAACTACATTCGTTTCGCTGGTACGTATGCTGATACTGGCGCATTTATAGGTGAACGTAGATATGATGGTACAGTACAGAAAAGTGAATTAATCATATTCAACGGTAATGATAACGGTGTATTGGCTACCTCAACCGGTCCTGACCGGGTTCGGATAGCAGCAGGTGAATTTAGATTTGATACTATTGGTGATTCTGGTATTAACGACCTCATGACTCCGGATGAGGTCTTAACTAATGGTACTTTCACTAATAGATTTATTATTGATGCTGACGGTCGTGTTGGTGTTGGAACAGAGACCCCTCAGCTCAATGGTATATTGACTACGAAGGGTAACATATATGTTGCATCTACAATTGCTGGTGGAGATGGCGGATTTATAACAGCTAACGGTACTGGTCTTGGAGGAAGCTTTGAAAATAAGGGTATAGGATTTGTTGGTAATCAAAGCCGGTTAGTTGATACTGGTGGTGTTGGAGCAGACTTCTATGTCACCGATGTTGGTACATCGGTTGTTAGAAACACGCTATTATTAAGGGGTAATGCTCAACCGATAAGTCCACCCGAAGGTACTATGTACTTTGACAATGTTACTAAGGAATTTAGAGGCTGGAACGGAACTACTTGGGTGTTGTTGGGTTAATTTACATTAGACACATAAATATAAACATATGAACATTCTTAAATTCACAGATCTTGGAGTAATTAGTGAGCCTAATCAGCAATCCCTAATACCTATAGTAGAGGATAACACAAACTACGTTACACCTGTAAGTGGTATTACAGAGTATATTATTAACAGCATAGAGCCTGTTATCATAGATCCTAACTGGACATATACTTATACGACAGTTGAATCTAATAGTGCTAACTGGGAGACAACTTATCAAAGAGTTGATGGTGCACAAACATTTTGGGATATTGCTTATGATAAAGTTAGTAGCTTGAGTGGAGTATGGGCTATACAATACGACGATTCACCTATATCGTCTGTAAGTGGTAACTGGAATGATACATATCAGAGAGTACAAGACGATAGCGATACATGGGATAGTACATATACTACAGTTAAGAGTAATAGCGCAGACTGGTTTACAGATGTTCAGGCTATTAAGAATGAGATTTTAGGTGGTCTGTATCCAATCGGTGCTGTATACATGACTGTGAATAACAATAATCCAGGTTCCTTCTTAGGTATTGGAACTTGGCAAAAGACATCACAAGGTAGATTTTTAGTTGGTCAAGGTAACAGGGGTGATCAAGGTGACCCTACATTTAATGCAGGTAACGGCAACAGAGGTGCATACAAACACACTCTAACACAACAAGAAATGCCTGTACATAGGCATGGATTTACTGGAGCCAATGGTAATGTCAACAGTCAGAGCCCGTCACCTTTTGAGCTGGTTAACGATGATCCAGAGCAGAGACATCTACCCGGTTCAAGTTATAACACAGGTAATAGAGGTATATTGGATGCAGGTGGTAGCAAGTCCCACAATAACGTTCCACCGGAATATGGTGTATATGTATGGATGAGAGTTAGTTAATAATACGATCCGTAAATATCGGTATCATTAACATCCATATCAAATATATCTTTCGACTTAACGTCTATATCTCCTGGATACGACTTAGCTTCAGAAACATCATCTGTAGCAATATCTGTATCAGTTACTCCATTAAACAGATTATCGTGAACTTGTTCGTTTTCACATTCTGTAGGCGCGCCTGGCTCAAACGAGCTCTCGTATCTCTTAGCTCTTAACCTCCATACATAATGACCAAGAGCTGGGTTAAGTCCTCCAGCAATATCTTGATCCATTCTCTCGGTTACTTCAAATATTTTTGAGCACCTATCACCAGGTCTATCGCAACCTAACTGTACAAAGTCTATAAGATCACCAGACTTAGGTTCTAACTTATGATTTGTCTCAATGAACTTATCGATAATTTCATACTCTGTTTGACCATATAGCGCGGTCAAAGAATCCGATAATGTGTCATTTATAATAAGCTGCTCTGAGCCATTCTCAGTTACTATATCAATTGAACCATTTTCTGTCTCAAGCTCATCTACATAATCTGATAGTGGTAGTATATCACCACGTTCAGTACGGATGAATAAGTCTCTAGCAGATAATGTATCTTCAAATGTCTTAATATGTACATATCCGGTAAAGTCATCTTGAGTATCAAAACCGAATTTTTGTAAGCTTAGTCCTTCATTGCTGAGCTCTATGTACATTTTAACAGGTATTGGACCGTAAAGTACTGCAGTAGGCTCTTCCCCGTAGAGAGTGTCAGCGCTCCTAAAGTTAAACGTATGTATATAGTAGTCCACCTCAACTCCAAAATTGTTAATTAAATCATTAAAGGATTGATCAAAGACCAACTGTTCTGCGTTATAACCATCAGGACTAACTATACTACTACAGGCTGCATTAGCAACAGACATAATCTCGTCTGGTGTGCAGTTTAGTCTAGATTGATTACACTCCGCCATTTTACTTTTTAGTTAACATTCCGCACTGATTACCCTCCTCGTCTTCAAACATCTTCACCTCAACATGAGAGTTACCAAGTGATTTAGTTTTACCGGGTTGGAAGTCCATTCCATACTGTGATAGTGTATTAAGCAGAGGTTGACCCATTAGCTTAATTTGAGCAGCTCCACCGTTAACGAGGTTGTTAATATACGGGCTTTTATGTAGGTGGTCCTTCTTCATCAGGTTCTGATGCTTCCTATCACCCCTCATCATACTCTTGCCATTATTAGGAGATGCAAGAGCAACACTATATTTGTCTCCTTGATAGTACTCCTTAAAGGTAATCATAATAGTATTTAATAAAAAACCTGTTGAATCATACGACTCAACAGGTTTTAATTTATGTTTTTATTTCAAATTAATCTACAGCGCGGGTACCTGTTGAAAGGCTACCGACTTTATTGTTTTTACCGTCGTTGTATGAAGTGTTGAGGTTAGATCCGCTATCAAGCTTACTATCAGCACCTTTAGCGGTAGCTGCAGCAGCGGTCTTAAGATCACCTACCTTGTTATGCTTACCGTCATCGTATTTTCCACTGTGTGTTGAACCAGTATCAATACCTTCTTCGTCTTCTTCGCCAAATGCGCCTTCAGTAGCAGCTTCGTCACCGTCTTCGCTGTCTGACTCACCCATGGCAGCTTGGAGAACATCGCAAAGTGCTTGTGCAACGTCTTTTGAAAGTGTAACGGTGATTTCATCACCACCTTCTACTTCATCTTGTGCCTCGGTATCAATACCAAGAGCATCAAAATCTTCGGATTCCATCTCGTCAAAGTTTTCTGAAACCATGACCTTATTGTAGAGACTATCAAACTGTGATTTTTGTTTCATAAAATTATTTAAGCCATCTTGTGCGATTTTCTCTGATATTTGTGAACTTTCTTCATCTTCTTCGCTTTTTTCACCTGTACCATTGCATGGCTCACATCCTAAGCCACCACACTCTTCACATTCACCGTCATCAGTACCATCGCTCCGTTCTTCAGCATCCTCTTCATCAC
>TARA_R110000772_G_scaffold15072_12_pt1 | contig 24193 bp, 17 predicted proteins | sample TARA_R110000772 | Tara Oceans TARA_R110000772 (sample SAMEA4397948) | marine metagenome | biome: Polar Biome; feature: [SRF] surface water layer (ENVO:00010504); material: water (ENVO:00002006), including particulate matter (ENVO:01000060) such as... | depth 5 m | reverse complement strand
CGACAACAACCCCGCCGGTCATATATTCACAGCCATGATCGCCTGTGCCTTCTACGACGGTGACCGCGCCCGAATTGCGGACAGCGAAACGTTCTCCTGCGACCCCGTTGAAATAGGCTTCCCCGGCGACCGCGCCATAGAGCACGGTATTGCCGACGATGATATTTTCGGTCGGATTGCGATCGACATGGGTCGGCTGCTTGACGATGACACGTCCACCGGAAAGGCCCTTGCCGACATAGTCATTGGCATCGCCGACCAGTTCGGCGGTGATACCATGCGCCAGAAACGCACCGAAGCTTTGCCCGGCCACGCCTTCGAACGCCATCTGGATCGTATTGTTCGGCAGTCCCGCATGGCCGTAGCGCTTGGCAACTTCCCCCGAAAGCATCGCGCCGACGGTGCGGTTGACGTTTTTCACCTTGCGCTCGATCTTCACGGTCTGCCCGTTTTCCAGAGCCGGTGTGGCAGCCGCGATCAGATCCTTGTCCAGCGCGGCGTCAAGGCCGTGGTCCTGGGTGATGGTCTGATGAAGCGGTTCCCCTTCGGCCAGTGGAACCTGATGCAGCAGACGGGAAAGGTCGACACCTTCAGCTTTCCAGTGGTCGAGCGCCTTGCGCATATCGATCTTGTCGACTCGTCCAACCATTTCCTCGATCGTGCGGAAGCCCATTTCGGCCATGATCTGGCGCAGCTCTTCGGCGACGAAGAAGAAATAGTTGATCACATATTCCGGCTGTCCTGTGAACTTCTTGCGCAGTTCCGGATTCTGGGTCGCCACGCCGACGGGGCAGGTGTTGAGGTGACATTTGCGCATCATGATGCAACCGGCGGCGATCAGCGGTGCCGTAGCAAAACCGAATTCGTCGGCGCCCAGTAGCGCGCCAATGGCGACATCGCGCCCGGTACGCAGACCGCCATCAACCTGTACCGATATTCTCGAACGCAATCCGTTGAGCAGCAAGGTCTGCTGCGTCTCGGCCAGACCGATTTCCCAAGGTGAGCCGGCGTGGGTCAGCGAGGTCAGGGGCGAAGCGCCTGTGCCACCGTCATAACCGGAAATGGTCAGATGATCGGCGCGTGCCTTGGACACGCCTGCGGCAACCGTGCCGACGCCGACTTCGGAAACCAGTTTTACCGAAATCCGCGCGCCTGTGTTCACATTTTTCAGGTCATGGATGAGCTGTGCCAGATCCTCGATCGAATAGATGTCATGATGCGGCGGCGGCGAAATCAGGCCGACGCCGGGGGTCGAGTGACGAACCTTGCCGATATTCTTGTCGACCTTGCTGCCGGGCAGCTGCCCGCCTTCGCCAGGCTTGGCACCCTGCGCCATCTTGATCTGGATATCGTCGGCATTGACGAGATATTCGGCGGTTACGCCGAAACGGCCACTGGCGACCTGCTTGATCGCCGAGCGCATGCTGTCGCCATTGACCATCGGCAGGAAGCGGTCCGGTTCTTCGCCGCCTTCGCCGGTATTGGACTTGCCGCCAATCCGGTTCATGGCGATGGCCAGCGTCGTATGCGCTTCCCGGCTGATAGAGCCGAAGCTCATCGCACCGGTGGCGAAACGCTTCACGATTTCGGATGCGGGCTCTACTTCACTGATGTCGAGCGGTTCACCAGACTTGGTCAGATCCATCAACCCGCGAATGGTCAGCAGTCGTTCGCTCTGTTCATTGACCGATTTTGCAAATTCCGCATAATTTTTCGGATCATTGCCGCGCACCGCATGCTGCAGATTTGCGACATTGGCAGGTGTCCAGGCATGTTCTTCGCCGCGAAGCCGGAAGCCATAGATACCCCCGACATCGAGCATATTCTTGTAGATCGGATTGTCGCCATAGGCCTCGGTATGCCGGAACACGGTCTCTCCGGCGACTTCCGCCAGACCAACGCCCTCGATCATGGTCGCGGTACCGGTGAAATATTTTTCTATAAACGCGCTGGACAGGCCAACCGCATCGAAAATCTGCGCGCCGCAATAACTCTGGTAGGTCGAGATGCCCATTTTGGACATGACTTTCAAAATACCCTTGCCGATGGCCTTGATATAATTCTGCTCGACCTGTTGCGTGGTCAGCGGCAGTTCGCGGCGAACGCGAATTTCCTCAAGCGTTTCGAACGCCAGATAGGGATTGACCGCTTCTGCGCCATAGCCGGCCAAAACGCAAAAATGATGGACTTCGCGGGCTTCACCGGTTTCGACGACGAGACCGGTCTGCATTCTCAGGCCCTGACGGACCAGGTGATGATGAACGGCTGCCGTAGCGAGCAGGGCCGGCATGGCGATCCGGTCCGGTCCCTTGGCGCGATCGGACAGGATCAGAATATTGCGGTCGGCCAGCACGGCTTCGGTTGCCGCCCAGCACATTTCCTTAAGCGCCATTTCCAGACCGTCTGCGCCAGTCTCGGCGTCCCAGGTGATGTCGATCGTCTCGGTCCGGAAGGCACCGTCGAGCGCTTCTTCGACCGAGCGAATCTTGAGCAAATCCGCGTTGGTCAGCACAGGTTGGTCGACCTCGAGCCGCTTGTGCGTACCGGCATCATGACCCAGCAGATTGGGTCGCGGACCGATCATCGAAACCAGCGACATGACCAGTTCCTCGCGGATCGGGTCGATCGGCGGGTTGGTTACCTGGGCAAAATTCTGCTTGAAATAATCATATAGCAGGCGCGGCTTGCCTGACAGGACAGCTATCGGCGTGTCGGTGCCCATTGAGCCAATCGGATCAATCCCGTCACTCGCCATCGGTTCGAGGAATTTTGTGATATCTTCCTGGGTGAAGCCGAACGCCTGCTGGCGGTCGAGCAGCGCCGCCGGACTGTCTTGCCCGTTGGCTTTCGGTGCATCGACATCGTCCAGATCATCAAGATCAAGATCTTTCAGATTATATTGCGTCGATTCCAGCCATTTCGCATAGGGTTTGGCCTTGGCGAGATCGGCCTTGATCTCTTCATCCTCGATGATCCGGCCCTGCTCCATATCGATGAGCAGCATCTTTCCGGGCTGCAACCGCCATTTACGGACGATATTGTCCTCCTTGACGGGAAGTACGCCGGATTCCGAGGCCATGATGACATGACCGTCGTCGGTGACGCAGAAACGCGCCGGACGCAGGCCGTTGCGGTCCAGCGTTGCGCCGACTTGAACTCCATCGGTAAAGGCGACAGCCGCAGGGCCGTCCCATGGTTCCATCAAGGCGGCGTGATATTCGTAAAATGCCTTGCGGTCGGCATCCATCATCGGATCACCGGCCCAGGCTTCCGGGATCAGCATCATGACCGCGTGGGGCAGGGAGTATCCGCCTGCAACCAGCAGTTCGAGAGCGTTGTCGAGGCATGCCGTGTCGGATTGGCCGTGCGGGATCAATGGCCACATCTTGTCGAGATCGGCGCCCAGCAGGTCGGATTCCATGGTCCTGCGGCGGGCATTCATCCAGTTGACATTGCCGCGCACCGTGTTGATCTCGCCATTATGCGCGATGAACCGATAAGGGTGCGCCAGTTTCCACGACGGGAAGGTGTTGGTCGAAAAACGCTGGTGAACCATCGCGACGGCTGACGTGGTCAGCGGATCATTCAGGTCCTTGTAGAAGGAACCGACCTGATCAGCGAGCAACAGCCCCTTGTAGACAATCGTCTTGGTCGAGAAAGACGGCATATAGAATTCGGAGAGGCCCGGCATCCCGTTTTTCTCGGCGAGGCCATCCAGCGGGTTGTGCACCTGTTTGCGGATAGCGAGGATCTTGCGCTCGAACGCATCCTGATCGGCAATCGAATCGCCTTTGCCGACAATGGCCTGACGAATCAGTGGCATTTGTTCGAGCACGGCCTTGCCGATGCCGACGGTATCGATCGGCACGTCTCTCCAGCCGACCATGACCTGGCCTTCTTTGGCGATGAACCGTTCGAAATGCGCTGTCGCAAATTCCGCCTCGGCCGGGTCGGACGGAAGGAAGCACATCGCGACGGCATAGTCACCCGACGGGGGCAGGGCGAGACCTTGTGAATCGGTCCAGTTCCGCAGAAGTGCGTCGGGAATCTGCAATAATATTCCGGCGCCGTCACCCAGGAGCGGATCGGCACCAACAGCGCCGCGGTGGTCGATATTAACCAGAATTTCCAGACCACGTTTGACCGTGAGATGCGATTTGTCGCCCTTGATATTTGCAACAAAGCCGACGCCGCACGCGTCATGCTCGTTGTTTGAATCATACAGGCCTTGCCGTGGCGGGAAGCTCATTTTCCGTCCTTATTTTTCGATAATATTTTTGTAATTAAAATGCTCCTAGATGGAATTTTGCGTATTTTGAAGATAAGTTTTGCTGGATATGGAAAAGAAATATTGCGCTCGCCGCGCGGGCCGCGATTTCAGGTCTGGCCACTAGGGCAAAACAGGAAATGCTTTCAAGGCCATAGCGCGGTCAATCGTCACCATAAACATTGCAAATCGTCAGGCTGATATTAGGGAATTGTCCTTAAGCGTCGCGTTAGGAATCTCTTCCGATGCCAAATAACAGCCAGGCAGGACCAAACTCGATGCGAAACAGGGACTTGAGAGCGACAACTCGATGCTGACAGAAAATTTCGGAACCCATCGCGGCCTGGTGCGGCTTGCCTTGTCCTATGTTCAGGTCGGCCTGAAAACAGCGCAAATCAATGACTTCGACCCGACCACGATCAAGCGGCTTGTGTTCGTATGTCACGGCAATATCTGCCGCAGCGCCTTTGCCGACCATTATGCGCGTCAATCGGGCCTTTCAACCGCTTCATTCGGCTTGTCTACTACCAGCCACAAAGGCGCACATGCTTTTGCCAGCGAGGTGTCCGAAGGTCTGGGCGTCAGTCTGGCCGGGCATCAGACAACAGCGGTCGAAGATTACCAGCCGCAGCCGGGTGACCTGTTGTTGGCGATGGAAGTTCGTCATTTGCACAAAATCGCGCAAATCGAGCGGTTGCGGGATATCCCCAGAACCTTGCTGGGACTCTATGCAAAGCCGTCATTTCCGCATTTGCACGACCCCTATAGTCTCGATCCGCGCTATATGCCGGTTTGCCTGAAGCGCGTGGCCAGCGCGGTCGACGCTCTGAAAATCACTTTCCCCGGTGCCGCAAGCGGACAATGATCCCGATCATGTCGACAATGCACGGCTTGGGATCACGCCAGGAAAATATATAATAATGCATCCGGGGGTTCAGCCTGTCTCGGATATATCCACCCAATATCATGATCCGCTCCGCATAGCCTTTGGGCTCGACATCTTGTCTCAATATTTGGGCCAACCGCTTTGTTTCCGGGATCAGATAGCAAGCTTTGATCGACCTTGAGCTTTGGGACGTCTCGTCGACCTCCAGACCCAATATTCGTCCGGCATAGGTTTCCCATGCGAAAAATGCTCCGCTATGGTGCGCCAGCGGCAAGCTGCCCCAGAATCGACCGTTGACTTCCATCAGGCAATAACGGCCGGTTTCCGGGTCATAACGATATTCCACCATCGCAGGACCATCCCAATTGATGGCGCGAAGCAGTTTTTCAGATTTTGCCAGCTGATCGCGATGCCGTTCCGGTGCTTCATTGGTACATAATGTCGAAACGCCCCCCGTTACGGGCCATTCATGAAGCCTCCGGTGCTGGAACGTAAGCGCAGCCTTGCCGTCGCGCATCAGGAGCATCTGGCCAAACCCGGTGCCGGGACAATAGCTTTGCACCAGCGGCCAGGCTTGAACATTGTCATAACGCCGCAATATGCCAAGCAGCTCCTCCGCATTCGCGGCATATTCGACTTTTTCAAAAGCGATCTGATGTTCGCTGAGCACGGGCCCGATCGCCTGCGGGTCATTCCATTTGATGGCCAGCGGATAAGCCAAAACACGCGCTATTTCGGCAAAATCATCTTCCGCAGACGGCTGCCAGGAATCCGGAGTGTCCAGCCCGAGGTCTCGCGCAACAGCCATCGTCCGGGACTTGTCGAGGACCTCGCCCAATTGCGGCTGGCGCGGGGTCAGGATCTGGCAGCCTTCGATATCGTCCGGCATCTCGGCCAATTGCAGCAAATCGCTTTCAGAGATCGCCAGAACCGCCTTTGCGTCATATTGCCGGATCAATCCGGGCAACCATTCTGGAATTGTCCGGGTCTCGGGCCGTCTGAAGAAATGCTTGAGATAGCGAGATGCGCCGCCGACCGAATATTTGCTAGAACCCACGCCAATCACCGGCACACCGCGCTTGCCAAGCTCGCGGATCACGGTCAGGCCAATCGGGGAATCGACCCCAATCACGATGGCCGGTGGAAGCGTTGCGCTGTCGCCCACCGGACCGGATTTCGTGGTCATTTGCCGCCGTAGAGCTTGTTGCTCAGTAGCTGTTCGGCCAGACGGGCGCCGGTGCGCATGATATTATGCGGCAGGACCGGCGAGGGGATTGTGGACGAAGCTATGGATAGTGAATCATCATTGAAAGTCATGGTGGTTACATCCGGCATTGCCGCGAACAACCGGCAAAATGTTTCAAATCGTTTCTTTATGATCTTGTTGATACGCTTCCGGTCGCGACTCATCAACTCAAAGCTATGAGAAACCACTGTAAAATAGAGTAAATTCTGTTGATGCGCAAACCGAATTGCGGATATAAGTTCAGCCGCAGACAAAGCCGTGATTTGCGCGTGCCGGGTTTTATTGCCAATGGCGCCGATCGCGCCGATGGGAAGTTCCATTACCCCGCAATGGGCAACTGGCCGATATTGGGTTTTCGACAGTCCGATCGCACATTCTGCCGCTGCGATTCCCGGGCAGTGGCTGGTGTCATAAGCAAGGCCGAGATCGGCGAGGGCGCGCAGAGTGTCATCATTTGCGCCATAATTTCCGGCCCGAAACGCGACCGGATAAGGCGCACCGGCTTCGACAAGCGTTCGGGCTGCGAAATCTAGAAGGCGCTTCTGTTCATCCCTTGAGAAATCCTTCATATTCTGGCCGGTGCGCGAGCCCAGGGGATTGGCGTCTCCGGCAAAGGCCAGCCACTCGCTGTGGAGATGCAACTGGACATCATGGCCGCGGGCGATGATCGGAGACACGATATCCGCTATTGCCTCCACACCCCATATCAGCGCCGGCATCGGATCGACAAAGAATACGGCTTTCATGCCATAGCGGTCAAAGACATCCATCTGGTAGGATATGCCGACATCGCCGTTGGGGGTCCGGCCGAGAATGGATTTGTCGAAATTTTCAGCCCGGCAGGAGAACCCCAGACGGTCATATATACCGGCTGAATATTCGGTATCGATTGTGATGAAAACATCGGTCATATGGGTTTGATCACCAGAAACCGGGCAAATGCGGAGCTGGCAACCTGAACTGCATAAATCGCCCCGAACCATTCGCGTTCGCTGGCCGGGTTCACGTCAATTCCCGCTTCGAAGCCCGTTTGTCCCAATTTGCCTGCCTCTAATTTTGCCACCATTGCCCGACAGGAAAAAAATCGCATATTATCCAGCTTTCCTGACGTATCGAAATAGCAACTTAGGCTAAAAATTGCGTTAACTTCCAGCAATATTCGGTCGGCATTTCCGGGCCGAAAGACATGATCTTGCAGGATCGGACCAATCCTGATTTTGCAGCGGCTCAGGCGCCGGGAACCGGCAATATTGTTCATGGAAGCGAGACCGCTTCTGCCCTAAGAGACGCTCAGGTGGCTCACGCCAAAAGTGCCCGACGGGCAAGCTGGTGACGGTCCCCGAACGGACGACGCGGCCTTTCGGCAACCGGTCTTTGACCGGTCGCTTCGGTCTGGTGTTTCCGCTGCATGATTTAGGAGATTGAAGTGAAGGCATTGGTGAAAGCAAAATCGGAACCCGGCCTGTGGCTGCGCGATGTTCCGGAGCCGGAGACCGGAATCAACGATGTCCTGATAAAGGTAAAGCGAACCGCGATCTGCGGCACCGACATGCATATTTATAAATGGGACGACTGGGCGCAAAAGACCATCCCGGTCCCGATGACGGTGGGCCATGAATTTGTCGGCGAGATCGTCAAGATCGGCGACAATGTCCGCGGCTATGAACTGGGGCAGATTGTCTCCGGCGAAGGCCATGTGGTTTGCGGCCGCTGCCGCAATTGCATGGCAGGCCGTCGCCATATGTGCGCGCATGCCGATGGCATCGGCGTCAACCGTCCGGGTGCCTTTGCCGAATATCTGTCGCTGCCCTCCGCGAATTTGTGGTTGCATAACGACGGGATTGACCTCGACGTAGCCTCGCTGTTCGACCCGTTCGGCAATGCAGTGCACACCGCGCTTCAATTTGACGTGCTGGGCGAAGATGTTCTGGTTGCCGGGGCGGGACCGATCGGCATGATGGCCGCTGCCGTCTGCCGCCATGCCGGCGCGCGGCATGTCGTGATCACCGACATCAACGACAATCGCCTGGACATGGCGCGCAAGCTCGGCGTTACCCGGGCCGTCAACGTGTCCCGGGAAACGATCGAAGACGTTCAGAAAGAACTGGGGATGAGCGAAGGTTTTGATATCGGCCTCGAGATGTCGGGCAACGAAGCGGGCTTTGCATCGCTGATCGACAATATGTGTCACGGCGGCAAGGTCGCCATTCTTGGTCTGCCGGAGGCGGGTATGGCGATCGACTGGCACAAGGTGATTTTCAACATGCTGACGCTCAAGGGCGTCTACGGACGCGAGATATTCGAGACCTGGTACAAGATGTCCGTGTTCATCGAATCCGGCCTCGACATTTCACCACTCATCACACACCGCTTGCCCTACACGGATTTTGAAACGGGCTTTCAGGCAATGCTGGCGGGCGACGCTTGCAAAGTCGTATTGAACTGGGAAGATTGAGCTATGTACGGAAATTTTCAGCAGCATCTGCAAGGCGAACTCGACCAGATCAAGGCCGATAGCCTGTATAAGGACGAGCGCCTGATCACCTCTCCCCAGGGAGCCTCGGTAGATTTGAAGGGTCGCAAGGTGATCAATCTTTGCGCCAATAATTATCTAGGCCTGGCTCAGGATGCAGGGGTCAATGCCGCTGCCAAAAAGGGGCTCGATGACTGGGGCTTTGGCATGGCTTCGGTTCGTTTCATTTGCGGAACCCAGAGCCAGCACAAGCAGCTCGAGGACCGGCTGTCCGCCTTTGTCGGGATGGAGGACACCATCCTCTACCCGTCTTGTTTTGATGCCAATGGCGGTCTTTTCGAGACGCTACTCGGCCCCGAAGACGCGGTGATTTCTGACGAACTGAACCACGCCAGCATCATCGACGGCATTCGGCTCAGCAAGGCCAGGCGGTTCCGCTACAAAAATAACGACATGGCCGATCTCGAGGCACAGCTTCGCGCAGCAGACGAACAGGGCGCGCGTTTCAAGCTGATCACCACCGACGGGGTATTCTCGATGGACGGCACGATCGCGCAGCTCGACAAGATCTGCGATCTCGCGGAGCAATATGAGGCGCTCGTCCATTTCGACGATTGCCACGCCACCGGCTTTGTTGGCGCAACGGGACGCGGCACGCACGAATTTCGCGACTGTATCGACCGGGTGGATATTACCACCGGCACGCTCGGCAAGGCGCTGGGCGGCGCGAGTGGTGGCTATACCAGTGCCAAGCGCGAAATTGTCGAATTGCTGCGCCAGCGGTCGCGGCCCTATCTGTTCTCCAATACGGTCGCGCCCCCGGTGGTCAGTGGCGCCATTGCGGCGCTCGACGCTATCGAGGGGGCGCCGGAACGTATCAAGGACCTCAACCAGAAAACCGCCTATTTCCGCGATGCGATGACAAAACTCGGCTTTGACCTTCTGCCGGGCGAGCATGCGATTGTGCCGGTGATGCTGTATGACGCCAAGACGGCAAAAACATTTGCCGATGAAATGCTCAAAGAAGGCGTCTATGTCGTCGCCTTTTCCTATCCGGTGGTTGGCAAGGGCAAGGCACGGATCAGAACCCAGATGTCAGCCGGCCTGAGCATCGAGGAAATTGACCGGGCAATCGAAGCCTTCGCTGTGGTGAAGGCCCGGCTCGGGCTGTAATTTGCCTCCATCGGCGCGTCCGTCGCAATTCGGAGTGGGCAGGCTTGCCAGCGGCCAACCGGCTAGTCATCGATTATGTTTCTGCGCCAGGACATGACGTCAATGTCATTTGCCGTCGAGATGCCAAGCAGGCAACGACCCTACCAGGATTTATGTCTCCCGGACGTTCTTCAATGGCTTGCCCCGACCATCATCATTCCAATTTTGACATTATTTCAATTTGGCATGGCCATCAGCGTCATTGCCTGTCATCCTCGGTCTGCTTTATGATAGCCTTCTGATCGGCTTTCGCCGACAACTCTTCCCACCCAGTCTCAACTCGAGGAAAAAATCCATGTCCAACCCCTTGTTTTCCATGCTCGACAAAATCTGCGTGATCACGGGGGGCTCGCGAGGACTGGGCAAGGCCATGGCTACCGCATTTCTCAACGCGGGCGCGAAGCGGGTCTATGTCACCGCCCGCAAGCCTCACGAATGCGCCCAGACGGCAGAGGAACTGTCAGCCCTGACCGAAAGCGGCGAATGTATCGGGCTGCCGGGCGACATGAGTAGCGCCGATGACATCAAGGCATTTGTCGATGAAATTGCGAGCCGGGAGAGCCATGTCGATGTCCTGGTCAACAACGCTGGTGCAGCCTGGGTCGCGTCGATTGACGAGTTTCCCGAAAAGGGCTGGGACAAGGTCATGGACCTGAATGTGAAAACACCTTTCTTCCTCACCCAGCAATTATTGCCACTGCTCAGGGCAGGGGGGAGCGCCGAGAATACCGCTTCCGTCATCAACATCGGGTCGATTGCGGGGATGCTGGGAAATGCCGGCGGCGGCTTGAGCTACAGCGTTTCCAAAACCGCGATCCATCAACTCACGCGCAATCTCGCCAACCTGCTGGCCGACGATCATATTCGCGTGAATGCCATTGCACCTGGCCGCTTTCATTCGAAGATGACCAGCACCGTCGAACAGGACAGGGAGCAATATGAACGGGAAATCAAGATGATACCCTTGCATCGCTGGGGATCGGATGAAGATATAATGGGGCCGGCTCTGCTGCTGGCAAGCAATGCAGGTGCCTTCATGACCGGTGGAATAATCACGGTCGACGGCGGATATATGGTCGTCTAGGCATTGTATCCGGTCGCCCCGGCTTGTCGAGAGCAATAGCGGGGCGACCGGGATCATCGGCCGAATTACCGTGTTAGCCCCAAAGATCTGGCTGAGCCCCCGCTGAACAGTGTGAAGAATAACGAGCAGTGAACAAACCATCATGACAGCCCGCCTCATCCCTCTCAGCGCCCTGCTGCTCGGTTCCCTGTTTCTACTGATCGCAGGCGGCATAAACGGCCTGATTCTCCCGATACGCGGGTTAAACGAGGGCTTTAGCGCCTTTTCGCTGGGGTTGCTGGGCACCGGCTGGGCGGCGGGATATGTGCTGGGATGCATCTATACGCCGCTACTGGTGGCCGGAGTCGGCCATATCCGGGTATTCGGAACCCTCGCCGCTACAGCCGCGATCGTCATCTTGTTGTCGTCAATGTTCCCCAATCCATGGTTCTGGATCCCGTTGAGAGCGGTTTCGGGTTTCTGTTTCGCAGGGGCGGCGATGATCGTCGAAAGCTGGCTCAACGAAGAGGTCGATTCCTCGATCCGGGGTCAGGTTTTCGGAACCTATACGATGATCAATCTGGTGGGTTCGACCGGCGGGCAGTTGATCCTGATCGGCGCGGATGTTTCCACGCCCTGGTTCTTCATGCTGGCCGCCATCTTCTATTGTCTGGCCCTGATCCCGACGGCGATCAGTTCCAACCGCGCGCCCGCGCCACTGTTCGAGGTCAAGCTCAACATTCCGCAGCTATGGCGCAATTCCCCCGTCGCGGTATTTGCGGTGCTGATGATCGGTATTGCCAATGGCACATTTGGAGCCCTGGCGCCGGTTTACGCCGATAGAATCGGTCTCGACCTGACAACCATCGTGCTTTTCAGCAGCTTGCCAATCCTCGCTGGTGCTGCTGCACAAATCCCGGTGGGGAGGGCGTCGGATCGTTTCGATCGTCGCAAAGTCCTCGTGTTTCTGGCCATTATTGCCCTCGCTGCGACCAGCAGCTTTCTTTTCATGCGGCCCGAGACAGCATTGGCAAATATCCTGATCGGCTCTGCACTCGGCGCGGCGATTTTCGCGATGTATCCGATCGTCGTCGCGCATGCCAGCGATCACGCCGCTCCGGGCCAATATATCCGCACCTCCGGTGGGCTGTTGATGTTGTTCGGTCTGGGATCGATCATCGGCCCGTTCATCGGCGGTCTCGCTATCATGCTATTCGGGCCAATGGGGCTGTTCGGCACCATTTTCGGCGCGCATCTGTTGATGGCCATCTTCTCGCTTTGGCGAATAGGGCAGCGGGCCCAGGTCGCTGCAGATGACAAGGCGAGTTTTCAGAGCGCTCCATTGGCACGCAATATGACGCCGGAAACGGAAGTGCTTGCCGACCGGCAGAATCAGGTTTGAGCCCGATTGGGCGACATGCTTGTCGCCTCTTTCCCGGCTATTTTTTGACTGACCGCCCTTTTTTGTAAGCCCGCCCGGGCATTCCCGTTTCTCCCGTCCGAACAGCAGGATTCGCTTTCGGCAACGGACGGCCCTCGCACGTCATCACACGCGATTGGAACGATATCGCTGCTCATGCTTTGTCTGGTCACGAACGTTCAATTCTCAAGGGCCACCGCGATGAAACAATTAAGCCAAGACTTCTGGAACATACGCGGTGATTTCAAGATCGCGCATGTCATCAACATCGGCACCCACATGTCTGTGGTCCGCCGGCCGGGTGGCAAGTTTATCCTTCTCGACTCCTATGAACCCGCCAAGCAGGACCTTGACGCGCTGATGACCCTGACCGAGGGCGGTTCGATGATCGAGGCGGTGTTGAATGTTCATCCCTTTCACACCATCCACTGCGGCTTTGCGGAGAAGCTGGCGCCGAACGCCCGTTTGATCGGCACGCGTCGCCATCATGAGCAGAAGCCTGATCTCCACTGGGACACGGCACTGATCGAAGATGCGGCGACGCAACAGGAGTTTGCCGACCTGTTCGATTTCTCGATCCCCTCGGGTGTCGACTTCATTTCCGATGACGAGGCCGTCCACGTCAGCTCGGTCCTGCTTCGCCATCGCGCCAGTCGCATCGTCCATGCCGACGACACATTGATGTATATCGACCTGCCTGCGCTGGCACAAAAACTGATTCCGGGTCCGCAACTGCGTTTCCATCCGAAGCTGGCCGACGGACTCGAAAAACGCTCGGGCGCAGCGGACGATTATGTCCGTTGGGCAAATCAGCTGGCCAGTGAATGGGCCGACACGTCAATGATATGCGCCGCCCATAACGGCATTCTCGACATGTCCGGCCAGAACTTTCCAGAGGCGATCCGAGAAGCCCTCGATGCAGCTGCCCCCACTCTCGACAAACATCGTAGCAAATACGGCTGACCGCTCGGTTCCGGACGCTTCGGCAAATCCATCAGATCAAGGAAATAAATATGAGCAATCCGTCTATCCAGACCACCAACCCGCTTACCGAACAGCTGCTGAAATCCTATCCGATGATGTCGGACGCAGAGGCGATGGACGTGGTCGAGACCAGTCATGCCGCGTTTCTCGAATGGCGTCTGAAGAGCCCTGAAGAGCGGGCCGGCGTGATCGCGTCGATCGCGAAGGAACTGCGCAATTCGAAAGAGGAATTTGCCCAGCTGATGACCGATGAGGTCGGCAAGCTGATCAGCGACTCCCGCGCCGAGATCGAGCTTTGCGCTAGCATTTGCGATTATACCGCCAAAAACGGACCCGAAATGCTGGCCGATGAACAGCATGATGTCCCCAGCGGCCGCGGGCTGGTAACCTATTCCCCGATGGGCGTGATCTACGGCATCCAGCCTTGGAACTTCCCCTGCTACCAGGCGGTTCGCTATTCCATTTCCAGCCTGATGGTCGGCAATGGCGTGTTGCTGAAACATTCGGAAAATTGCACCGGCAGCGGGCTGATGCTGCGCGACATTTACGAACGGGCAGGACTGCCGAAAGGCTTGTTCGGCGTGCTGTTGATCAGCCATGACCAGTCCGATGCCATCATTGAACATGACCTGGTGCGCGGTGTCACCCTGACGGGCAGCGACAAGGCCGGGCGTACCGTTGCGCAGAAGGCTGCAGCGGTTGCGAAAAAGACCGTGATGGAGCTGGGCTCGAACGATGCCTATATGATTTTTGATGACGCCGATCTCGATCTCGCGATCAAGACATGCGTTCAGGGCCGGCTGTTCAACAACGGCCAGACCTGCGTCAATGCCAAGCGTTTCATTGTCACCGAGAAAAATTACGATGCGTTTGTGAAAGGCTATGCTGATGCGTTCAAAGCCGTCACGATGGGAGATCCCAACAAGGAAGAATCCGGACTTGGTCCATTGGTATCGCGCAGCCAGCGGGACCAGGTCCACAAGCAGGTCGAGGAAAGCGTGGCCAATGGCGCAAAGATCGTGGCCGGCGGGGAGATCCCCGATCAGGCCGGCTGGTTCTATCCGGCCACAGCGCTGGTTGATGTGGCCCCTGGCCAGCCAGCCTATGATGACGAGATATTCGGTCCTGTTGCCTCGATTATCAAGGCCAGGGATGACGAAGATGCGATGCGCATTGCCAATGACAGCCGCTATGGCCTCGGCGGCGGGATATTCAGCAAGGATGTCGATCGCGCGGTCAGGATGGCGTCGACCCATTTTGACACCGGCATGGTCAATATCAATACTTACAGCATTGCATCGCCGGACATGCCCTTCGGCGGCGTCAAGAATTCGGGCTATGGTCGCGAACATGGCGAGGTCGGCCTGAAGGAGTTTGTCAACGTCAAGGCAATCACGATTGCGGACTGATATGACCGGGACCCTGACATGTGATGTGGCGGTGATTGGTGCCGGCACCGCCGGCCTCGCGGCCGAACGTGCGGCGCGGTCCAACGGTGCCCGCACCCTGCTGATCGATCCGGAATATAACGGAACGACCTGCGCCAACGTGGGCTGCATGCCATCCAAGCTGCTGATCGCGGCTTCTCACGCCGCCCATGCCGCAAGGTCGACTGCCATGTTCGGTATCGAAGTTGGCAAGGTCAGGGTCGATGGCGCGGCGGTGATGCAGCGGGTCCGCGACGAACGCGACCGCTTTGCCCGGCTGACCCGCGAATCGATCGCGGATATACCCGAGCATGTCCGTCTGATAGGGCGGGCGAGATTTACCGCACCCGATCGGCTCGAACTGGACGATGGCCGGACGATTGACGCGCGGGCTATCGTAATTGCCACCGGATCGGCTCCATCGATTCCGGATGGATATTCCAATCTCGGCGACCGGCTGCTCACCAATGACAATATATTCGAGCTGGAGGAATTGCCCGCTCGGCTGGCGGTCATCGGATCGGGACCGATCGGGCTCGAACTGGCTCAGGCCATGGCAAGGCTCGGCGTCAAGGTGTCCCTTTTCGACCGTGGCGCTCGGCTCGGCGGAATTCGCTGCGACCGCGTTCATGCCGCGCTGCGATCCGAGATCGAAGCGGATATGGATCTCCATCTGGGTGTAGATGTGGAGGCCGACGGCAAAGCGGAAAGCGTTGGCCTGGCGTGGAGCGGCCGGTCGTCGGGTGAAGCGGATTTCGATTATATTCTGGTTGCCACCGGACGACCGCCGAATCTGGAAAGCCTCGATCTGCGTGCAGCGGGCCTGGAGCTGGATGACCAGGGCGTACCCCGGCACGACAGGGAAACGATGCGCTGCGGAGAAAGCGCGATCTTTCTTGCCGGCGATGTCGCCAATGACATGCCGCTGCTCCACGAGGCATCGCATGGCGGGGCCATTGCGGGGCGCAACGCCGTTGCCTGTCCGGTCACTATAAAGACCGATCGGTTCACACCTTTCAGCATCACCTTCACCAGCCCACCGGTCGCACGGATCGGCAAATCCGAAGAGGACGGGCTGGTAACCGGCACCGCCGATTTCAGCGACCAGGGTCGCGCTCGGGTCGAGGGAATTAACCAGGGCGTCCTGACCCTCTATGCCGCCGCACCCGACGGTCGGTTGATCGGTGCCGATCTCTTCACGCCCGGTAGCGAACATCTGGCGCACATGCTGACATGGGCCATCCAGCAAGGCCAGACCGCCACCCAATTCCTCGAAATGCCTTATTATCATCCAACACTGGAAGAAGGGTTGAAACAGGCATTGCGAACCATTTGTGCGGCTACTCCGATAGAATTACCGCAAGACCAGGACCGGGGTGAACCCGCCGGGACATAGATGCCGCGCCTGACCGCGCCGTCATCCCTCATTCTGCGTCCAGACTGTTCGAGACCGATGCGATAAGCTGTCCAATCCACTCGACCCGCGCGGGCATTTTTCTGCCGCGTCGCGAGACCATCCACAAATCATGGCGGAGCCTTTTGGGGAGTGGCGCGACCTGAAGCCTGTCCTTCGCCGGGTAGCTGTTCACGCCGCTGCGCGGCAGCAGGGTATATCCGACACCTTCCGCGACGGGTGCAGGGATCTGGCTGATCTGGTTCACGAAACTGCGGATGCGGAGACGGTCCGACCCCCGGAACTCTTCCGGGAAATTCAGCGCGAACAGACTGTCCGCATAGGCAAATCCGTCAGGATGGGCGACGAAGCCGAGCTGTTCGAGCGCCTGAAAGCTGATCGGAGGCTCGATCGCATCGAGTGGCACAACGAGACATAGTTCCTCCTGTGCCAGATGCATGGCATCGAGCCTGGGATGGCGCGGATCATGGTCCGCAACGCCCAGATCAAATTGTCCCTTCAAAACGCCGTTCAGCACCTTGTCCTGCGGCGCGGCCTCCAGCCTGATCGTCAGTTTCGGCGAGTGTTGCATCGCCGAAAGGAGATGCGGAAATATCAGCATCGCGAAACTGCCGGAACAGGCGATGGTGACCTCACCGGTCGCGGGGTCGTCGCTCAGCACCGTCTCGAGCAGGCTCTGCTCTTCGGCGCGTCTCGCGCGCCCGACCGCCAGTACCGCTTCGCCCGCCGGGGTGGGGCTGAATCTTTTTCCCTGGCGCGAAATCAGCGACTGACCGATCTGGGCTTCCAGCTTTTGCAAATGCTGCGAAACGCCGGGCTGGGTCATATTCAACTGCTCCGCCGCCCTGGTAAAATGACCGGTTTCGCAGAGAGTGACGAAGGTTTCCAACCATTGGGCGTTCAACATTGGATATTACTATCTGTAATGATTAAATAAGCAAACGATTATTTCACATGATGAAGGCGTTCGCTTATCTCTAACAGTACAGGAAATAAAAGGAACTCACCCATGCTGCCAACACCACGCGCTTTTTCGCATATCGGCCTATCGGTCCCGGACCTTGATGCCGCCGTCAAATTCTACACCGAAATACTCGGGCTCTATACGATCATGAAACCGACCGAAATCACCGAAGACGACAGTGCTGTCGGGATCATGTGTACCGACGTTTTCGGCCCGGGATGGGGCAGCTTGCGTATCGCCCATCTCGCGACCGCCGACCGTGTCGGCATCGAGATATTCGAATTTCCGGACAATCACGCGCCGGACCAGAATCTTGACCACAAGCGCCACGGAACCTTCCATTTCTGCATCCAGGATCCCGACGTGGAAGGCCTGATCGAAAAAATCGTCGCCGCCGGAGGAAGGCAACGCATGCCTGTCCGCGAATATTTTCCGGGCAAGAAGCCATATCGCATGTGCTACGTCGAAGACCCGTTCGGGATCGTGTTCGAAATTTACAGCCACAGCTATGAACTGACCTATTCCGAAGGTGCCTATTCTTAGAAAGACATTTCGACAGGGTGCGCGGTCTTGGTCAGAGCCATGGCCGCGCAATCCTTGATAAACCGGTCAAAATACGGCTTCCGGTAAGATCTGTGCTCATTCTCAGGAACCCTGTTTGCTCCATTTGCGCAATATATCGTCAGCCACATGTCGGGCATTTTTCGAACATTCCACCAAACCTTGCGAGAACGGATAGCGTTCAAGAAGCTGGGGCAGGGCCAAACAATAAATCGGACTGGCGTCTGCTTTCGCCAGATCCAGAATGAAGGGCCGCAACACCGGCTCCTCAGGATCGCGCAAAGCCTTTACCAGCGACGGAAATGGCAAATCGGCCGGACTTGACGGAGACTGGCCCCGGGCATCAAGCATGACATCAAAACGGATGGTACCATCCTCACTATCAATCTCGATTATGCCATCGTCCGATAGCCCAAATTCGGCTTCTTCCTCAGTCGCAACAAGCGCAAGCACGCCTGCATCAAAGAGCGCGGTAACGCGAGCGAGAGAAAGATGTGGCACGGCGGCATAGCAGTCGGCAAACACCGGCATGAGATGATCGAGGAAACGCCAATAATCCTCCTCGGACAGTTGCCGTAATATATGATCGATCGCTACGTGCGCACGGAGCAGGGCATAGCGATGCGGGATTGTCTCCTTGCAACGCATAGTCTCCCGCGATTCAAGCAAATCTCGTTTCACCGCGCGCAATCCGCCGACCTCGCGTCGATCGGAAAAATAGGCAGGCCCGAACCCTTCCAGGGTCCTCGCGGTCTCGGGTAGCCGATCGAGATAGTCGGGGTCGGCCACATCCAGTTCGTCACACAGAAGCTGGAATATACGATCGAGCAAACCGTCAGATCCCTGATCAATCTCGAAATCCATCGCATCCCGCGTCAGACAGGTGAGCGGCTCGTAGGGAAAAGGGTAATAGAAGTCGCCCTCTGGCATGATTCCCATTTTCGACACCATGGTAATCCGCAACGCGTTATCCGTATCGGCCGCCAACCAGCTGATACGCCCCCCGCTCTCCTGGAATTCACCGCGGGCGTGACCAAGGGTGATTACAATGTCTATCGCTGACAGCGACGAGCCCAGCACGCCAATATCATTCTGTTCCAGCCCGGTGATATTTGTATTGGGCCAGGGCGAAACCAGTTTCACGCCGTCAATTTCGGGAACGTCGGGCCAGCTGTGACCCGAAGCAATCACGACTGCGTCGAACTGCAACGTCTTGATGGACTGTCCGCACTCATATCGCACGGTCGAGCGCATGTCATTTGCCGCTTCAATGTCAGTCACGCGGCATTTCGTAAGAATATCGATTTCGTGCCCGATATCGCGAGCGTTTTCGCACAATTCGGAAAATTGGGAATGGAGATACTCGCCGATCAGGACGCGCGGATAAAAGGCGCGAGCGGTAAGGTCATGCGCCGATAATTCCCATTCACCAAGTTCGCGGGCGGGCTGCTCTCTGAGCCAGTCGACCAGCGGTCGCACCGGAGCCGGGATTTCGCGGCTAAAGGCGTTGCAAAGCATGTAATCGGCATTCAGAGCAGGGTCGTAAGGCATTCCCGTTCCCGCGCGAGGTGACGCTTCGAAGAATGTAATGGCAAGCGGATCATCGCTGGAAGAAAGATGCTTGAGTAAATAGATTGCCGTCGGGCCGCTGCCCACGATTCCGATTTTTCGCACCGATGTAATCCCTTCAGGACCAAGACACGCCGACCTTTGTAGCGCTGCCCAAAACGGACGGCGCTCCGCCAAACGATAGAATAGGCAGTATACCAATTGCTGGCCGAAACCACGCGAGCGGACCGTCACTCGCACCTGACGATGAGGGGGCTCGCGATCGTCCGGCCAGCAGCTGGCTATATTCTCTTACGCAAGGTCGCGAACATCCGGTTCACGATCGAAGAAACGCAAGGCGGCATTGTCGACAAACGAACCGTCGGCCTCCGACACGCCACCGGCCTCGACCGGAACGTGGCAATGATCGAGCAAGTGCCGAGCACCATCATCATGACCGATCGCCTTCAGATGGGCCCAGGCATCGCAGACAAAGTCGACGGCGGCGCTATCGGTGGTCAGTTTTTCGGCCGCTTCCCTGGTGAGGACCAGAGCGACGGCATCTAGCAGCACTGACGGCGTTCCCGCCAGCTGGCCGTCCGCTTCCAAGGTGCCACCGTCCAGCTTGATCCCTCCGATCTTGGGTGCGATCAACATTGCGGTGCCGCCCTTGGCCTCGATTGACTTTTTCAGCGCGTCGATAGTCTTTCTGTCGGAGCCCTCGGCGAACAGAATGCCGACCTGGCGGCCCTCCAGAATATCCTTGACATTCTTCTGTATCGAGAGCGCGTCCGATTGCCCGAGGTCTACCGGTTTGCGGGCTGGCTTGGCTGCTTCGGGCAGATCGATTGCCAATCCGTCGGCGATCCGTTTGGCGAGGTCCGCATCGATATTCCTTAGCTGGGCAACCACCCGCTCACGGACGTGGGGCAGGGTGACTTTCGACAATTCAAAGACGATTGCGGAGGCAATATGCGCTTGCTCGTTGTCGGTCTGGGAAAGGTAGAACATCCGCGCCTGACTGAAATGGTCGGCGAACAGCTCTCCGCGGGCACGGACTTTCTCGGTCGGGTCGTTGCGTTCGGCATTTTCTTCGAACGTGCTGAAACCGGTTTCCGGACATTCGCGCGGACCACCGTCCTCGTCCGCTTCGGCGAGACTGTTCGGTTCATAATTGGCGCGCCCGGTCGGAACCATCGTCTGCATCAGCCCGTCGCGCTGGAAATTGTGCATCGGGCATTTTGGTGCGTTGATCGGAATCTGGTGAAAGTTCGTCGTCCCAAGTCGCGATTTTTGCGTGTCGAGATAGCTGAACAGACGGCCTTGCAGCAGCGGATCGTTCGAGAAGTCGATGCCGGGAATGACGTTCGTCGGCAGAAAGGCCGCCTGCTCGGTTTCGGCAAAAAAATTGTCGGGGTTCCGGTTAAGCGTCATCTTGCCGATAATGCGGACCGGAATTTCTTCTTCCGGTATCAGCTTGGTGGCGTCGAGCACATCATATGGCTGCTTGGCCGCCCATTGCTCGTCAAATGTCTGGATACCCAGTTCCCATTCGGGAAAATCGCCAGCGTCGATTGCATCGTGCAGATCACGACGATGATAGTCGGGATCGGCGCCCGAAATCTTGACCGCCTCGTCCCAGGTCGTGGATTGCATTCCAAGCTTCGGCTTCCAGTGGAACTTGACAAAAGTGCCTTTCCCCTCGGCATTCACAAAACGGAATGTATGGACGCCGAAGCCTTCCATCATCCGCAAGCTTCTGGGCAAGGCGCGGTCGGACATGGCCCACATGATCATGTGCATGCTTTCCGGCATCAGGCTGATGAAATCCCAGAATGTATCATGCGCAGATGCAGCCTGAGGATATCCCCGGTCGGCTTCGGGCTTTACCGAATGGATCAGATCCGGAAACTTGATCGCGTCCTGAATGAAGAAGGGCGCCATATTGTTGCCGACCAGGTCCCAGTTCCCGGTTTCGGTATAGAATTTGACGGCAAAGCCGCGAACGTCGCGAGGCGTGTCCTTGGAACCCTTCGATCCGGCAACGGTGGAAAAGCGCACAAACAGCGGGCAGCTATTGCCTTTCTTCTGGAACAGTTCGGCCTTGGTCAGCTCGGGGATTGCTTCTGTTACCTCAAATACACCATGCGCTCCCGAGCCGCGCGCATGCACGATACGTTCGGGGATGCGTTCATGGTCAAAATGGAATATTTTCTCGCGCAGTACAAAATCTTCCAGCAGACTGGGGCCTCGCGCACCGGCCTTGAGACTGTTCTGGTTATCGGAAATACGATGGCCAAAATTGTCGGTCAGATGGGCAGTGCCGTCGCCATGGTCGGCACCCGGCTTGATCTGCTGATGGGTTTCGCCGCCATTATCCCGCTGTTCTTCTGCGTGGTCGACACGACCGCTTCCGGGCTGGATTTCATGGAGCGCATTATCGAGCGCCGGACTGCTTGAATCTGATTGCTGCTTCGACTTGGACGGGGATTTGCTCGTGGTCATGTTATCTCTCCTCAGACTGGGTTGCGGATCATCGCGTTGCAGAACCGAAACGAGCCTCGTCGAATTCCGTTCCCAAAAAATCGTCCGGAATTTTACGACCGGTCTATCCCTTAGACATTGGCCCGACCCGCGTTTTCGGACCACCGTAAATGGTGCTTTCATAAATATCGGCTTTTGCGGAACGATCGGGGCGGCCGGGCGTAAAGTGGTGATGTACCAGCGATCTCAAATCACAATATCGGGCCAGTGATCGCCAGAACTGGCTGATCCGCGGCTATCATATTGCCCGGCATGGAAGGACAGCGTCAGAATGGAAATCACAGAATTGAGCGTGAATGGCAAAAGCCACAGACTGGAAGCCGACAGCAGAGTGACCTTGCTGGATGCGCTCCGCAACCATTTGGGACTTACCGGAACCAAAAAGGGTTGTGACCATGGACAATGCGGCGCTTGCACCGTGATCGTCGAGGGCCGCCGGATAAACAGCTGCCTCACGCTCGCCTGCATGCATGACGGTGACGAGATCACAACGATCGAAGGACTGGGCGAACCGGGCAATCTGTCGCAGTTGCAATCGGCATTCGTCGCTCACGACGGCTTCCAGTGCGGATATTGCACCCCCGGGCAGATATGCTCGGCGACGGCGATGATAGAAGAGGCAAAGGCGGGCTGGCCGAGTTTCGTGTCGGATGATCTGGAAGGACCCGATAGGCTGAGCGATGAAGAAATTTCCGAGCGGATGAGCGGGAACCTCTGTCGCTGCGCCGCTTATCCGAACATCGTCAACGCCATCCGTCAGGTTGCCGGAGAAAAATCATGAAGCCCTTTGCCTATGCCAGAGCAAGCGACCGCGACGGAGCCAGAGCGGAGGCGGCGGACAATGCCCTTTATATCGCGGGCGGAACCAATTTGCTCGATCTCATGAAACTCGAGGTGATGGCTCCCGACAAGCTGGTCGACATCAATCGGCTGGACCTTTCCGAACTCGCCGATACCGACGACGGAGGTTTGCGGATCGGTGCGCTGGTAACCAACAGCGACTGCGCCGCCGATCAGCGTATCCGGCGTGATTATCCCTTGTTGTCGCGCGCAATTCTGGCTGGCGCCAGCGGTCAGCTGCGCAACAAGGCGACGACCGGTGGCAATTTGTGCCAGCGCACCCGCTGCTATTATTTCTACGATACGGCCATGCCGTGCAACAAGCGCGAGCCGGGGTCCGGCTGCCAGGCACTGGCGGGCTTTAACCGAATCCACGCGATCCTCGGCGCGAGCGAGGCCTGTATTGCCACCTATCCCGGGGATATGGCGGTGGCGATGACCGCGCTCGACGCTCGGGTCGAAATCGAAAATGTCGATGGCGCGATCAGGCAGATTCCGATCCAGGATTTTCATTGCCTGCCGGGCGACAATCCCGAACGGGACAATATCCTCGAGAACGGCGATTTGATTACCGCCGTGATCCTGCCCCGCCCGGTCGAGGGAAAACAGATTTACCGGAAGGTCCGCGACCGCGCATCCTACGCCTTCGCGCTCTGCTCGGTCGCGGCCGTTGTCCAGATGGATCGCGAGACCATCGCCGCCGCTGCGCTTGCATTCGGCGGGCTGGCACATAAGCCATGGCGGGACGAAACCGTAGAGGCGCTGTTGGTCGGAGAGAAACCCTCGGCACAATTATTCGGCAGGGCAGCGGACCAATTGCTCGCAGAGGCGCAGGGCCATGGCAGCAACGATTTCAAAATCCCGCTGACCAGACGCGTGATGATCTCCGTCTTGCAAGAAGCCACTGAAAAAGGAGCAGCCGCATGACCGCGCATCACAAAATGGATAAGGCGGATTCGCGCAACCGGCTCGACGATATGGTACAGGGTCTGGTCGGCTCGCCGATGGATCGTCCGGACGGACCGCTCAAGGTTTCCGGACAAGCAACCTACGCGCACGAATGGGATGTACCCGGCATGCTATTTGGCGTGCTGGCTCGGGCAACCATCTCCAAAGGCCGCGTCACCGATGTGGCGAGCATTCCCCTAATCGGCAAAGACGGTGTCCGCGCGGTTATCACCGATGACCGTTTGCTGAGACGGCCTGCGCAAGGCGGTGCCGATGAAGCGCCGCCGCAAGGATCAAGGCAGGTCGACTATTTCGGTCAACCGATCGCGCTGGTGGTCGCGGATACATTCGAACAGGCGCGCCACGCTGCCAATATTCTGAAGATCAGCTATGAAC
>TARA_R110000772_G_scaffold1863_7_pt1 | contig 24333 bp, 26 predicted proteins | sample TARA_R110000772 | Tara Oceans TARA_R110000772 (sample SAMEA4397948) | marine metagenome | biome: Polar Biome; feature: [SRF] surface water layer (ENVO:00010504); material: water (ENVO:00002006), including particulate matter (ENVO:01000060) such as... | depth 5 m | reverse complement strand
CACAAGTCCCACAAGCTGCTGGGACAGGTATTACTTCTGGGTTAGAAACTACACCTGAGCAAGAAGCTGAAATGGAAGGTACTCTAGCTGAGATAGCTGGTGGCCTCCAGAGTATGAATGATGATATTGATAATGCTGAAGATTATGTAGGTATTATGAATGCTATCCGTGGTGATGATCAAAGTATTGACCAACGACGTAGTGAGTTAGCTGGTTATATTGGTAAAGAAGATGCTGGCAAAACACCAGAATCTGCCCTTACTCTTATACAGCCCTCCCTTACTTTACTAGACTCCGCTGAACAAGGCTCTCAGGAAGAGGGTGGGGCTATTGCTGATGATGGTATTATGTCTATGCTTGGTGAGTTAGGTGGTCAGGGTGCAATGCAAGGTGCTGCTGATGCAATGCAGGGTGGTCAGCCTATGCAAGCTCCTGGACAGGGTGAAGCTATGGCTCGTATGGCTATGGGTGAACAACCTGTAATGCGAGCTGCTGGTACACCACCGACTGACGCAGGAGGTGAAACAACATTTCCATCTGGTATGAATTTATCTACTTTAAAAACATTACAAGGTCTTGTTCCCCAAGCTACTACATATGACCAAAATCTTAAATACTATAAAGATGTATTAGGTAGTGATAAAACAGGGTATGAGTTAAACCCTTATATAGCCGGATTAAATTTAGCCGCTGCTGTAGCTAATGCTCCAGAAGGTGGACTGTTGACTTCAGTTTTAGCACCTGAAACAATTAAAGCTGTAAGTGATCCTATTTTGCAAATGGCTCAAGCTAAAAGCAAAACTGAACAAGCTGTAAAATTAAAAGCAGCAGAAGCTACAGCAGCAAGTAAAGCTACTAAAGCTAAAGCTGAGTCTGATTTACTATTAAAGGTAGCACCTGATTTACTTAAGATCCCTGATCTAAAAACTTTTGGTGATGCAACATTCGGTTACTATGCTGTTGATCCCAAAAACCCTACCGTACCTATTACATTGAAAGAAGGGTTAGGTCGTAAGAAAACACCATTTGGTGATTCTAAAATGGGTTATCATGTTTTAAATGATGATGGTAAAACGACCACACAAGTCGCAGAAGGTACAGGTGCTCCACCACCTAAAATATTTGGTGATTCTGAGTTTGGATATTTTTACTTAGATGATAAAGCTGCTGTACAGACTGCAAAAGCAGGAACAGGTAAAGCAGATAAAATATTTGGTAATGCTACAACAGGTTATTTCGCCTATGACCCTGAAGCAAAATCAGCTACTAAAATCGAAGGGGCTGAAGGTACAGGGATACAACCACCTGAGTTTATAGCACTTATGGATAGATATAATACCGCTTCTGCTATTGTAAATAATACGCAATCAAGTTCGGCAGATATAGCAAAAGCTAAAAATGAGATGGGATTCTTATCTGATAAACTCACAACTAAAGATCCTGAGTTTACCAATCTAATGAAGACTAAAGCAGATTTGATTTACAATCAAACAGCGGGTACCGATAAAGTTAAAGCGGAAGCGCGAGATGCGTATGTAGCAAAATCTATTGATGATTTTATTAGACGTAAAAATACTGTCACCACACAATACAATCCTAGTGAAGCACTTGATAAAACATTCTCTGAAATGTTCGGCAAACAAATAACTGAGATTCAAGAAGGTTCAGCACAAGCTGATAAGTTAGCTGGTATGTCTGACATGGCTGTAATCGCAGGACAAAATTTCACTCCAGGAGCTTTTGCACAAACACGTTTGCAAGTTACAAAAATGATGGATGCTGTAGGTGGGCGTGAAGCTGTAAAAACTCTATTAGGCGAAAATAGATATAACTCTTTCTTTGGAGCAGATGGCTCTACCAGAAATGATGTAGCTTCTGGTGATGTTTTAGAGGCTATAGGTTCACAATTTGCAATCTCATTTGCTGCGAGTTTCCCTGGAAACCTGAACGAGTCAGAAGTTAAATTAATTAAAGATGCTGGTCCGAGCCTAATGAAGTCTCAAAAAGGTATGGAATTACTTAGCAAAATCTTTAATAGTGGGGCGGCTCGAACAAAGTTAGAAGCTGAGTATGCTACAGAATTTAATTTAGATCAAGCTAATAAAAACCTTGGCGCAAGAGAACTCCATGCTAAATTCAACCAAGGATTACGTGAGATAAGAACAGCTAATCCTTTACTTAGCGATGATCTTAAAGGCCAAATTAGTGGTGTCGTTTCTGATGAAACAACAATACCAGATGGAGCATTATCAGTAAAAGATATTAATGGCAACTCTGGTTTTATTCCTGTAGACCAAGTGGGGGGTTATAATGCTGTGAAACAATCCCCTGATAGGAATACTTTCATCGCTAATTTTGCTCAGCTACAAGCTACTAATCCTGGATTAGCAAATCTTGATGCAGGTACATTTTATGACAGTATGATTAATTTGAATAAGGTAGCACCTTAATGAAAAACTTTGGCGTCACAGCAACTAGCGGTGTAACTCCTGCAGCCACTCAATCAATTAGTAATTTTGGTGTGACTGCCACACCCGCAGCAACAACACCAACTATTGATTATACTCCTGGAGGAGCTAGGTTTACACCTTTTACTGGTGCAGATTTTATTGCCACCGATCCAGATGAAAATATTGATGCAGCAGCTCTTGAAGCACAAATCCAAAATGATTTACGCATTATAGGGTTAGGTGACCCCGACCCTAATGAGTTTCAGCCTTTAGAAATAGATATTACTAAAGCTCGTGATGCAAGAACCATGGATCAATTAAATGAGTTTAATGAAGTTGAACTTATGCGTATTGATCAAGTTGTGGGTGAAACTGTTGGTGATAATTGGCAAGGCGGTAAAGCTGTCGGTCCAATGAGTTTTAATGTATCTGATGGATTAGCTCGTAGACGTATGACAGGCACTTTTGCTAACCGTCAAGCATATTTTAAAAAACATTATCCCGATGGTAAATACTCTAGAGTGCCGACTGGTGGCGGTAAATTCTCAGAAATATACAGCATTACAGAAGAAGGTGATGTATTCAATGTAGACCCTACAGGGTTTTCTGATGTTAGTAATGAAGTAGCTAGTTTTACAGGTAATGTCGCAAACTTTACTACCGTTGGAAGTGTGGTGGGTACAATACTAACCCCTTATTTTCCTGCTCTTGGTGCGGCTGGTGGAGCTACAATAGGAAATTTGATTGATCAAGCTATCCTTGATGAAACTACTATGAATCAAGATGAATTACTTGAAAAACTCAGTGTGAAAGATGCTGCTACAATCGGTGTAATAGATGGTCTAGTGACTAAGATACTACCTATAGCTGGCGGTAAAATCAGACAAACTCTCTCTGGTGATACAGGTGGTTCTTTTCTTGCTGGAAAAGCGGGAGAGCGATCTTTAGCAGCGCAAGAAGCAGCACAGCGTCTTGGGTTGCCATTATTTGGAGCAGCACAATTAGCAACAGATAATAAATTAATTCAAGCTGCATTTACTCAAACAGCAGGAACTTCTAGTATTCCAGGACGATTGTTAAATAATCAAGAACGTAAACTGTACGAAAAATTACAACAAAAAGCAGCAAGTAATTTTGATTCATTCAATGCAAATGAATTAAGTACCTATACTAAATTACAACAAGATGATTTAGCTGAACAAGTCTATCAAATAGTGGCTAATAGGTTCGGTGGTAAACTACCCGAAGGTATGACACTGGAAGCTATTGAGCAAAACATACGCACATCTGCTGGTAGACTACAGACATCCCATAATGAACTTATTGATGAAGCATACAAAAAAGCCTTTAATACTTCGGATGCTGAAGGTGTGGTTTTTGATTTAAGTCCTGTAAAAGAGGTAGCTAGAGTACTTCAACTTGGTACACAAACTCGTACTGTGCCTAAAGGTGGCCGAACTGATACAGGTATTCCCCTTGACCAAAAAGGAAAGTTTGCCACTGAAACAAGTAAAAGGGTAGAAGGTGAGTTAAGCGGTGACCTTGCTGCGATAACCAATGACATTCTAAATGTGATTGACCCAACAGTTTCTAAACTGGTTGTAAAAGATAAAGGTAAAAAATTAAGTTTTGATGCATTAAGCCAGCTTAAAGGTTTAAGAGATAGAGCTAGTGGTTTAATGGATGGTCCTGATTCTAAATCAGCTAAACAACTTATTGATGCAATAGATGATGTATTAGCTAACCCTCAAGGTGGTGGTACGAAGTTTTTACAAGCATATGATGAAGCAAAAACTTTAGTGAAATTAAAAGCAGATACATTAAATGCTTCTAATATAGCTAGTATGTTTTCCCGCAAATCAGAAGTTATGCCAAATGAGCTTGCTGAAAAGTTTTGGAAAGGTGAGTTTACCGCTCGTGATTGGGATTATTTTACAAAAATGTCAAAAGCTGCTTCTGGGAATAAACCAGATGGTAAACTTGCAGCTAACCAATTAATAGCAGATGTACAAGATGGTTTTATAACTTGGCTATACCAAAACCCTGCTTTGACTCAGCAACGCATACGCCAAGTCATGGAATCAGATAATAAGTTATTTGCAAAAATGGTTCCTGATGCTGGCGACCGCGCAGCACTAGAAAACATAGCTAGGCAATCATCATGGTTACAATCGGATGGTGTAAATGCTGCTATGTCACGCAGGATGACAGTCGGTGAAAGAGCTTTAACTTCTGTTAATGAAATGACAGAAGCTGAAATTATTACATTTGTTAATAAGAACGGCGGCTTAAATGGCAAAACTGCTAATGATATGAGAGCAGCCGTTTTCAAAAAGATATTAGATGCTAATTCTACTTTTGATAAACAGGGTTTAAATGTAGTAAAGCCTTCAGGTCTAGCACAAGCCTTTACTGAACTAACGAATTTTTCAGGCGATTACAGTAAATTCAAACCTCTGTTTCAATCATCTACATTAAAAGGTGATGTGCCTAAGTACGACGCAAAAAGTCCGTATATGCAAGAGTTGAAAGATAATCGTATTTACTCATCTTTTTTAGCGGGTTTCCAAATAGATGCTGGTGGGCAAATTCAAGCTGCTTCCGCTGTAGCTGGTCTTGCTAAATTAGAATTAGCGGCATTTAGAACTATTTTCACTAATAATATTATGGCAAGTATTTTTGCAAGTCCACCTTCAGTAGCGCAGCTTAAAACACTGTATGGTGGAAAAACTCCTATACAAAAGTTTTGGAATAAACGTAGATCTAAAGTTTATGCAAATATACTTAACCAACTTGGCGATAGTTTTAGTAAAGATGTAGAAACACCGAAAGAAGAAGTAGAGCGCACAGGGCAACCACCTGAGATGGGTGATCAGTTTTCCGCTGTTGCTGCTCCTTCTGCACCTACACAAGTAGTGAGCGCACCACCTATTGCCCCTACTACTCCTGCGCCTACACAATTAGCGAGCGCACCACAGATACAACCACCACCTAGAGCTAGTCAGGGTGCAGGGATTACGAACTTTTCCTCTCTGTTTCCTCGCGATGAGTTAGGTGGTGCAATAGCAAATCGTCGTAACCAAGGTATCATGGGATTAGCATAATGGATCTTGAAGTATTACGGAAACAAATAGAAGCAGATGAGGGGTGTAAGTATGAAATATACTTGGATCATTTGGGTCTGCCTACTTTTGGGATTGGTCACTTGGTCACTGAATCTGACGAAGAGCATAACCGTCCAGTCGGAACATCTATCACAACAGATAGAGTCGCAGAGTGCTTTAATAAAGATGTTGGAACAGTCCTCGAAGACTGTGAACGATTGTACGCCGACTTTGATTCCTTACCAGAAGAAGTGCAACTGATAATAGCAAATATGATGTTCAATATGGGATACCCTCGGTTAAGCAAATTCAAAGGTATGAAAGCTGGTGTCGATGCACGTGATTGGCAGCAAGCAGCCGATGAAATGGTTGACTCAAAATGGTATCACCAAGTAACCAATCGTGCTGAACGGTTAGTCTCCCGTATGCGGGAGGTATGATATGGAACCTATATCCACTGCTCTCGCAGGGATAGCCTTATTCAAAAGTGCTGTTGATGGTATTAAAGGTGCTATCAGTACTGCTAATGATGTTGGTGAGATTGCGGGTTTTATAGACAAACTCTTTGAGGGAGAAAAACAAGTCCAACAACGTCGTAACCAACAGTCGGGCGTTGGTGTAGGTGATCAGTTTGGTGTGAGCAGTGTCGCAAGAGAAATAATAGATGCAAAGTTAGCCCAAGAACAAATGCAAGAAATAGCTACGATGGTTGATTTTCGTTTTGGTCATGGAACATGGCGTAGTATTTTGGATGAAAGATCTAAACGTATACGCGAAGCTAAAGAAGCTCAGGCTGAAGCGCGTCGTTTAAAACGTAAACAAGAAAAAGAAGCTGCTGAAAATATGAAACAAGTTTTGATGATAGGTGGTGCGGTGCTTGCGGTGGCAGCATTTTTTATTGGTATGATTTTTATAATATCAAGACCTTAAACAATCCAATCCCTAAAATCTTCAGCAAGAACTTGACTAGCTATATTGATTTTGTTTCGTAATGCTAACAGTATTTTATCATCTACTGTTTTATCAGCTACAATATCTATATAAGTAACTTTACTTGTTTGTCCAATACGGTGCGCTCTATCTTCACTTTGTAACCTTATCTCAAGGTCAAAACTATTACTGTAGTATATCACTGTTTTAGCTTCTGTCAGAGTCAGCCCATAACCACCTGTGCGTGGTTGGCCTATAAAGTATTTAAGAGGGCTGTCTGGATCCTGAAAGCGGTTTACAATAGCTTGCCGTTCATCACTCTCTGTTTCACCATAATAAGTGGCTACTGTTTCAGCACCATACATTTTAGATATTTCTTGTTCTATTGTTTTTATATCATGTGTGAAGTTAGCCCATATAATAACTTTACCATCTACTTCTTCTAATACAGACATAAGCTCTGGCAGTTTAGCTGAGTTGAAAGTTTTCATTTCACCATCATCCATTTTTACATGGCCTGAGCATACTTGTTGCAGCCTGAGTAATTGCGTAAGGATAGTATCAGTAGTCACTGAACCATCTTCTAATAAGGCAAGAGCAAATGTTTTTAAACTATTGTAAACAGACTTTTGTTCTTCAGTGAGTTCTACACTACGTTTGATATATACTTTATCAGGTAAATCTAAACAGTCCTCTTTCTTTACGCGATAGCTAAAGTTTTCAAGTATACCATTGAGTTTATCTAAATTACGATACCCTACTACCTGATTAAAACTATGCGCTCCCATACTACGCCTTTGTACGATGGCATATTCATATTGGAAACTGAAAAAACTACTATGTCCCAATAACCATTCATCAAGAAACTCTGCCTGTGTATACAGATCCATAGGGCTTTTTGTTACTGGTGAGCCTGTAAGTATACGTCTGTACTGTGCAACTTTACCTATCTTTACAATACTCTTAGTACGTTTAGCATCTTTGTTTTTTATAGTAGTGCTTTCATCAATAACCATAAGTGAAGGATGTGCATTTAAAAAACGTTCTGCAGCTTCACAACCTTTCTTAGTACTGAAAGCTTCTACATTCATAACAAAAATCTTTAAGTTATCATCTACAACATAAAGTTTATTTTGTTTTTCTAATTGTGTTTTAGTCTGGCTAGGATTCCATAGCACTGTATCATACATAACATGCTCAGGAATATGCGTGGGCAGTTCACCTTGCTCCCAGTTTCGGTATACACCTTTAGGGGCAACTATTAATGCACCAGTAATCTCTCCACGGTCGTAGAGTACACACATATTATCAATAAGAACTTTTGATTTACCTGTCCCCATATCCATGAAGTAGGCAAATTCTTTCTTATTCCACGATCTTTTTAGTGCCTCGAGCTGATGCTCGTAGGGCTTGTATTTAAATTTGTAACGCATTACACCGCTTTCTATTGGGTACTTTTTATAATAGCACAAAAACCAAAATCTTACATATGTTTTTATGTTCGTGTTCTGTCTCGCGTAGGGGCTTAAAGTAACCGTTTGTAAATGAACAATTCCCAGATATCAGATATCAGATATTAAAATATCGGATGGATAACAATGATAAGTTTTTTGTTTTACCCCTATATATAAATGTGTAAGGTAATTTTGCTTGGTAATACCACTAAGCATAGAAAGCAGCGGAGTAGAAAGCCGTGACAGTCTACATTACACAAGAAGTGCGTGGTAGAGATATCACAGATGCAGTTGCCTTTGGCGATTTGCAGATACTTGTTCCGGCTAAGGAACAGGTTTCATTCAGCACTCAACCAACGGTGCGTAGGATTAGCCGAGGCCTTCGTAACTTTAATGATAATGATTACTTATTATTATCTGGTGACCCTTTATGTATAGGCATTGCCTGTGCTGAAGCAGCCCGAATGAACAATGGTAGGTTTAAAGCATTAAAGTGGGATAGGTTAGAGGAACGCTATTATCCGTTGGAAGTAGATCTATATCATAGGAAGGAGTCTAGTTAATGGACTTTGAAAGTGTAGCTGGAGACCTAACCAGCATAAATCAATCGGGTATCAGCACTGTGAGTAACCTATGCAAACAACAAATTGCGTTAGAGAAACGCATTGCTGATCTAGAGTCAGAGTTAAAGGATTCCAAACGCGAGCATCGCAAGGTAGCAGAAGACTTGTTACCAGCCGCTTTGCAAGAGTATGGGGTTACTGAACTTAAGATGGAGGATGGCAGTGAGATTAGTGTTGCGCCTTATTATAATGCCAGCATTGCCAAAGACCGTATGGATGAAGCCTTTCAATGGCTTATAGAAGCAGGGCATGGTTCCCTTATAAAGAACCACGTTACAGCGGCCTTTGGTCGTGGTGAGGATAACTCTGCTAAAGATTTGCTTGCCGAGCTTGAACAGCGCGGTATGCAAACACAAACTAAGACTTGGGTGGAACCCATGACACTAAAGTCGTTTGTGAAGGAACAGGTAGAAAAAGGCGAGAATTTGCCATATGACCTGTTGGGTGTATATGTGGGGCAGAGAGCCAAAATACGGAGGTAGATATGGCAACAGAAGTAGCAAAGAAAGAATCAACTGCGATAGCAATGGCATCCCAGTTTGAGGATATGGGTGGTTTGGGTTTTGAGGAAACCACCTCACAAGATATGGCAGTACCGTTTTTACGCATACTCGCACAACTCAGTCCACAAGTGAATAAGCGTGATGGTGCTTATGTTGAGGGTGCTGAAGCTGGTATGATGTTTAATACGGTAGCTAATAAAGCATACGATGGTGAAAAGGGTGTGACTGTTGTCCCATGCTATTACAATCGTAGGTTTGTAGAATGGGCTCCTAGGGAAAAAGGTGGTGGCTATTTTGGTTCTTACCATCCTGATGACCCTATTACCAATACTACAACAAAGAATGAGCGTGGTGAGGATATCCTTCCTAATGGTAATATACTCACTAATACAGCACAGTTCTTTGTAATCATACTTGACGAGGATGGTCCGCAACGATGCTTAATAACTATGTCTAGCACACAGTTAAAGAAAGCTCGTAAATGGGTTACTCAAATGCAAGCTCTGTCGGGTACAAAATCAAATGGTGAATCATATACTTTACCCATGATGTCCCATACCTACCAACTATCTACTGTTGCTGAAAGCAATGATAAAGGTAATTGGTTTGGTTGGGATATTGCAAAAGTAGGTATGATAGATTTATCCCTTGATAAGGATAATAAGCCTAATAACCCTGCAGACCATGCTAATTTCTCAATGGCAGTAGAGTTCGCTAAATCAGTAAAAGCTGGTGAAGTAGAGGTAAAAGAAACAGCCCCCACTACACCTGTGGATAAAGGTACACCACCAGATGATGATGTGCCTTTTTAAGTACAACCAAGGGGGTTGATCGCCTCTAGGTTGCTCGGGAGGGTAGGGTTTAGGTATCAACTAACCTTACTCTCCCACCCTTCCCATTGGAGAAAGCGATGACATTAGCAGAACAGTTTTTAAAATTATTTGATGGTAATAAACGCGCTCATGGGGTGTTTAACCCTGAAGAACAGCGCGGTGATGGTAAACGTCTAGGCGTATACAAAATTATAAAAGAGCCACCCACAGAAGAACTCTGGCAACAGCACCTTGATGGTAAACAGGGTTTAGGAATCATTCCTATTCGGGACGATAGTCTGTGTAAATGGGGTGCGATTGATATTGATAATTACAGTGTTGACCATCAATTATTAGTCAATAAATTAAAAGAAGCAAAAATTATAGGATGGGTAGGGCGTAGTAAAAGTGGTGGTGCTCATGTTTATTTTTTCTTTAAAGATGCGCTGAAAGCTGAGTTTGTACAATCTAAACTTACTGAGTTAGCTGCATCATTAGGCCATGCTGAAGGTGAAATATTCCCTAAACAAACAACCATTTTGGTAGACCGTGGTGATACTGGTAATGGTTTGAATATGCCGTACTTTAAAGGTGATTTAAGTACACGGTCTGTTTATGATTTTAAAGGCGAGTTAATGCCGCCTAAAGATTTTGTAACAAAAGCAGCACGATATCTAATAACACCTGAGGATTTTGCAAAGTACCGTATCTCAGAACCAGAACCAAAGTTAAAGGATGGTCCACCTTGTTTGAATGAACTTTGTCAGCAAGGGTTTGGTGAAGGCTCACGCAATAATGCTCTCTTTAATTTGGGTGTGTACGCACGAATGTTTGATGCTGATAATTGGGAAGCATTAGTGCAAAGATATAATGTTGATTACTTACATCCCCCTCTTAGTCATACTGAGGTAGGTGCTGTTATCAAACAGTTACAACGTAAAGATTATTACTATAAATGTGATGACCAACCCATCAAACCTTTTTGTAATAAAGATATATGTGTTACTCGTAAATTTGGTGTTGGTCCGGCTGGTGTACAGAACCAGATGTCTAGCCTTACAAAAATTGATGGTGACCCACCGATATGGTTATTAGATGTAGATGGTAATAGGCTGGAGTTAAGTACAGATGGTTTGATTAGCCAGACTCGTTTCCAAAGGGATTGTGTAGCCCAAATCAATAAATTACCTATTGCTGTTAGCCAAAGAGCATGGCAGACACGTATACAATTATTATTGGATAACTTAACCATTGTGGAAGTGCCTCCTGACGCTACAATAAAAGGTGAGTTTGAAGATTTACTCTCACAATTTTGTACTGATAGAGCTAAAGGTACAGAGCGTGAAGATGTGCTACAGGGTGTAGCGGTATGGTTAGAAGATAAGGTATTCTTTCAAGTTAAGGATATTAAAAAGCACCTGACTGTCAATGACTTTAACCACTACACCTCCAATAAAATAACTCTTAGGTTACAGGGGCTTGAAGCTGAAAAAATGTTTTGGCGTGTTAAAAACAAAGGTGTCCATGTATGGTCATTGCCACAGGATTACTTTGCAGATAGCCAAGAGCCATTAGAGTTACCACACTTACCTGATCAAGAAGAAATACTCTGATGAACATAATACTCGGACCTCCAGGAACAGGGAAAACAACTTATCTGTTAAACAAGGTCGAAGAGTATATGTTAAAGGGTGTCCCACCTGATCGTATTGGTTACTTCGGTTTTACTCGTCGTGCAGCGGCAGAAGCAATAGATCGTGCTTGTAGTAAATTTAAATTAAGTAGGCGTGATCTACCTTTCTTCCGTACCCTTCACAGCCTTGCTTTTATGCAGATGGGTATTAACCATAACCAGATAATGACTGCGGATAAGTTTCCCGAGGTTGGCGAATGGTTAAAGATAGGTGGCTTTTTCAACTCAGGTCTAACTGACCAAGGTCCGTACAAGGATTTTGGTTATGGTGATAAATTTTTAGAAATAATAAACATCGCCCGAATACTACAACAACCATTACGGCAATCATACAATGAGTCTACTGTCCCTTTAAAAACAGATTGGGCTAGAGTTGATTATGTTGATAGAGGTTTAAAAGCATGGAAAGATAGATATCAGCTTTTTGATTATACTGATATGCTTGAGCAGTTTTGTTATAGAGATTTAGCACCTAAACTTGAGGTAGTCTTTATTGATGAAGCCCAAGACCTTTCACCTCTACAATGGAAAATGGTGCATCTATTACAAGCTAATGCCAAAGAGGTGTTTGTAGCTGGCGATGATGACCAAGCTATCTTCCGCTATGCGGGTGCAGATGTAGACTACTTCATAGGGTTGCAAGGAAGTGTTACTGTGTTGGATCAAAGTTACAGGATTCCCGCCACTCATCATGCACTTAGTCAAAAAGTTATTCAGCGAGTTATTGATAGAAGACCCAAAGAGTTCAACCCACGGGATGAGGATGGTTGCATTAATTGGCATAGGCACTCCGAAGAAGTGAATATGGCTAACGGTGATTGGCTTTTGTTAAGCCGTACAACAAGAGGGGCAAAACAAATAGAAGAAGAGGTACGTCGCCGAGGCCATTTATATATCTACAATGGCAGTAAATCTATCGATGGTAAAGTTTTGGAAGCTGTACGTTTATGGGAAAACATGAGGAATGGTTCTACCCTGAATGCAGAACAGGTGCGTGTAGTGTATGGTCAAATGCTGTTGGGTAGCCAAGTAGCATATGGTCATAAGACATTTAATAAAGGACAATCCGACCAGCGATATGCAATGCAAGACCTTTTAGATTTCCATGGTCTATTACATACCTTACCTTGGGATGAAGGATTAGGTAAGATATCAGAAAATGATAGACGTTATATTAAGGCTTGCCTTCGTAAAGGTGAATCTTTGACAGATGAACCACGTATCCGAATCTCTACGATTCATTCAGCTAAAGGAGCACAAGCAGATAATGTTATGCTTCTCACTGATACTATGCGTCGTTCCTATTCTATGTGGCGTAAGTTTGAGAACGAACATCTGGATGAGGCTCGCGTGTTTTATGTGGGTCTTACTCGCGCTTTACAACATCTTCATCTAATACACCCTATGTATAGCCGTGGTTATCAAATCCCAGCATAATTATCATAGCGACCTGTTTGTAGTTGCGCTCCAAAAGCTACACCTATTAAATATACCTATACACAAACCACCCACAGAAAGGGGCTAGTATGTCCGACGTAAAATACTTAACTAAAGAGCAGTTCGCTAGACTTAATGAACGTGCGATACAGCGTAAAGCTAACCGTACCGTTGAGCCTAAGTTTATAAAGCGTTTGTCTGATGGGTTTAAGTTCCCCATTATCGAGACACTGCTGCATAACGATGTAGAAATGCGTTGCCACATTGCTATTAGTTCTGAAGGCAACACTTGTTGGTTGGACATTGCTTTGTCTGACTTTGATGTTCTACCTAGTGTAGAAACTGGTGCTTAACTCTTTATAGAAAGGAAGATAAAATGGCACATATGGTTGAAACAATGGCTTATGCAGGACAGGTTCCTTGGCATGGGCTTGGCGAAAAAGTTGAGGGCAACCTCACACCTGAGCAAATGCTCAAAGCTGCAAAGCTAGACTGGACAGTTAGTAAACGTCCGATGTACTTTGCAGATAAACCAAATACATGGGATCTCAATGACCCTCGAGGTGAAGCACAAATGCTCCGCGCTAATGAGCATTATGCGGTAGTTCGTGATTCAGATAACCGTGTATTATCCCATTGCGGTGAAGGGTTTGTCCCTTTCCAGAACCATGAAACAATGTCCTTCTTTAAAAAGTTTACTGAAGCAGGGCATATGGAAATGGATACGGCGGGTAGCCTAAGTGATGGTGAGCGTGTCTGGGGCTTGGCTAAAATCAAGAAAGGTTTCAAGCTGGCTGGCGGTGATGATATAGAAGGTTACTTACTTATGGCTAACAGTCATAAAGTAGGTACTGCTATGACAGTTATGTTCACACCTATCCGTGTTGTATGTAACAATACGATTACCCTAGCTCTTAGCCAAGAGGGTATGACTGGTAAGTTCCGCGTATTACATTTGCAAATGTTTGATGAGGAAATTATGCAAGCTGCCGAAACAGCACTTGGTATTAGTGGTGAGCAAATGACTAAGTTCCAAGAACAGTCAGAGTTCCTTGCTGGTAAAAAAGCTACTAAAGAGCAAGTAGACCAGTACATTGCGGAGTTATTCCAACCTAAATTACTTATTGAGCGTGGTAAAAGCAAGGAAGCTGACTTGCCACCTTTGCATGAGGAGTTTACCAAAACCTCCCAGTCTATACTGGAAGCTATTGAAACATCTCCTGGACATGATATGCAGTCTGCCAAAGGTACTTGGTGGGGAGCACTCAATGGTGTGACGTATGTTATGGATCACCAGAAACGTGCTAAGACTCGTGACCATGCACTTAACTCAGCTTGGTTTGGCTCAGCCGCACAGACTAAGCGTAAAGCTATGGCAAAAGCATTGGAGTTTGCCGCGTAATGTAAAGGCTCGGATAACCCTGCCTTTCGCCAAGCACCTTCCTAGGAGATAACTTTTAGGGAGGTGTTTGAGTATTTAGCACTTGCTTGATTCCCTACATATAGCTAGAGTTTATGTATTAGCCCCATAGAAAGGAGGCAATCATGGTAGCCATAAAGACATATGCTGTATTAGAAAACAGTATAGAAAGTAACCGTAATGATGCTTATTCTTACTTTGTTTTCAAATCCTTACGAGAGTTAAGGGAGTGCAAAGAATTGAATGAGCATAGTATTGTGTTCTCTGAACTACATCAATTACAGGATACATACAGTGAAGAAGAGTTACGCAGTGTCATTACCGCTACTCAGGGTGAATGTACCCTGCCCAATTACCCCAGCTTTCATAAGAATTTTGCTGAGTATGTTTATGAGAAAGCTAAAAAATATAAACCTGTTTCAAAGGAGAAACACATGACTGCTGAAGTAGTAGATATCACGCCCGAGCCGCAAGGCATTGAGGCTATTGTAACTGATAAACCAAAGCGTGTGGCAAAATCAAAGTATGATTTAAATGCAAAGATACTTGTGGTTGCTGGTGCTTCTGGTGTGTACCAAAACCCATACCGTGAAAACAGTAATCGTTGGCATAACTTTGAAGCCCTTGTTAAATCACCAACAGTGGGTGAAGCCCTTGCTGCTATGAAAGCACTAAGTCCAGGAGGCAATAGTGTTGATATTCGCCTTGCTATTGAAAAAGGCTGTATCCAGTTAGGAGAATAAATTATGGAGAACATAGAAAGGTTCTGCTACTGGATAAACGAGCGTCATGCTATTTACCAAAAACGAGCCAAGGGGCAACCAGCCCCTTGGACTGATGACCCTATACTACGGGATTATAAGTTTACTAATCCATTCCGTGAGAATGATAGGGTTACTGTTTGGATGCGCCAAAACTGGACTAAGCCAAATGATAACCGCCCACATGGTGAAATGATATTTAACTGCTGTATGTTTCGTATGGTTGGTACAAGTGAGTTTGCTGAAGAACATGGTTGGGTAGAAGAATTTAATCCTGCTCGCACAAAAGAACTTATACAAACTAGAATTGACAATGGTTTACGGACATTCACTGGTGCGTATATAATCACTAACCAAGGACTCAAGTTACCAAAGTCAGAGGTAGTAGTTGACTATTTCCTTTCGCCGATATGGGAGAATAGAGAAGCGTTGGCGCAAACCGCCGCTGATACGCAATCGCTGGAAGAAGTACACAAAGCGTTGGGTGCATATAAAGGATGGGGCGGGGGAGGTTTTATGTCTTATGAAGTCGTCACAGACCTCAACTACACACCTGTTCTCGACCGAGCAAAAGATAAATACAACTGGGCAAACGCTGGTCCGGGAGCAAAACGTGGCCTCAACAGGATCCACGGCAGACCGCTTACCAAAGCGTTAAGTGCCTATCAAAGTAATAGGGAGATGCAAGATTTACACAAAGATTCGCACCGTTATCTTGGCGACCACATCCCAACTTTGGCGGTGGATATGCGCTGCATTGAACATAGCTTATGCGAGTGGGATAAATATGAGCGTGTACGCCTTGGTCAAGGCACACCTCGTAGTAAGTATAATGGGTTACAAGGTTCTATGCTGGAGGCTGTACATGGGGAGGTGGCGTAGATATGTTGTGTCCAAAATGCAGTGGCAAGTCTTCCGTCGTAGAGAGTCGAACTCGAAACAAAACCACTTGGAGGAAGAGGTATTGTCCGAAATGCAAATACAATTATCGGACATTGGAAGTATTAGAGCCGCCCAAGAGCAAAGAGCCGCCCAAATTGAAACTGGTAAAACCAAAAAAGAAAAGGTTGAAACCAAAGCCAAAACCAACGATGTTTGAGTTAGAACATTTAACCGATGAAGAGTTAGAGGCCGCAGTATTAGAAGGCCAAGTAGTATTTGATGAGGATGAGATATGATACCAATATATATACCAACAAGGGGTAGGATGAATAACCAAGTTACTTGGGATAGTATTGGTCCGGAAGCCCGAGAGTATGCTGCTCTTGTTTGCCCACAGGAAGAAATAAACTGGCACACCAAACAAGGACGTGATTGTATAAATCGCGGTGAAATTAAAGGAATCAATAATGTAAGGCAGTTCATATTAGAACATGCTATGGAGGCAGGACATGATAAAATTATTGTTTTGGATGATGATCTTATATTTGGTCGCCGCATACATGGGATGGCTGCCAACTTAAGAAAAACAAACCAAGAAGAAATGCATGAGTTATGGGAGCGTATGGAATGGTTATTAATGAACCATACCCATGTTGGCCTCAGCCCACGGCAAATGAATGATAAGCACTTCCCCGATACAGTTAAATACGGTATGCGACAAAATGCTGTCCATGCAATACGCCCTGAAATAATACATAATTTAGGTATACGTTATGATACTATGGATCTAATGGAGGATTATTACGTTACCCTGAAACTGTTTCAGCTAGGGCATCGCAATGCTGTTATTGTTGATTGGACATGGGATCAGCGTGGTGCTTCTGGTGCGGCTGGAGGTTGCAGTTCATACCGCAATGCAGAGTTACAAGAAAAGGCAAGCCTAGCATTAGCAGAAGAGTTTCCCATGTATGTAAAAGCAGTGCAGAAAGAAACTAAAACAGGGTGGGAAGGTATGAAAACACGCTGGGATGTTCGTGTACAATGGAGAAAGGCGGCTAAAGATGGCGGCGCAATCTAACAATTACCAAGACCCACCAAACTCTATTCAGATAGAATTAGCAGAGGGTTGTAACCTTGCTTGTTCTTTTTGCGGTATACAATCTATACGAGAGAATGGTGCAGATGGTCCGGATAATACACATGGTAAAGCCTCCGCACCTTATAAATATCTTTCTATTGAACGTGCAAAATCTATATGTGCTCGTATAAAAGAAGCAGGATGGAACCCTCGGCTAGAGTTTGCCATGCATGGTGAGCCAACTATGCACCCTTTCTTTATTGATATGATTAGATTGTTCCGTCAGGAGTTACCAAAAACATCTTTAATGATGACAAGTAATGGTGGGGGTCTATTACGGGATACAAACAAAAGTGTAAACCAATTGATGGAAGCTGGGTTAAATGTCTTATTTCTTGATAATTACGACCGTATCAAAATTGTAGATAAAATACAAGAGCGTTATGATGGTCCGTACCCTGTTTACCAATATCCTTCTGACCGTCAAGCTAACCCACACCAACGACGAAAAGCTAATGAACATATTATCGTAGTTGGAATGGATCTTACCCTTGCTACAAGTGGAACCCATGCCCAAGTCAGTAACCATGCTGGCAATGCTTTTCCTTTAAACCATGAACAAGATGGTAAACGGTGCGCTAAACCTTTCCGTGAGATGTCTATACGTTGGGATGGTAATGTTGCTGTTTGCTGTAATGATTGGGTAGGATGGTATAAGTGTGGCAATGTAATTGATACACCAATGGAAGAAGTATGGCAGGGGGAAGCATTTCATGCAGCGCGAACAAAATTGTATCATGGGCAACGTGATTTCGGTCCTTGTAACGGTTGTGACAATACCACTTTGCGTAATGGATTGTTACCTGACCGCATGGGACGCAAGGCATTACCCGAGCCTACTGAGGAAACAACGCTTGCAATCAAGGAGGCGTTAAAAGGAGGTACTTATACTAAAAGAGTCAAGAAACATTTTGACTTTATTACAGGTTACTCAGACAGCTAGAGGGTTGCTTTTAGCAGTAGGGTAAGGCACATTAACTCAGGCCGCTGTAGCGGCTTTAAAACCCCATAGAAAGGCGGTTCAATATGGCATTATATGGCAAAGCACCCATGCGAGGGGTGCATACTTTCACCGTAGGAAATGTAAGTGAAGCATTGTTTGTTGTGAAGCAAGCATTAGAAGCTAATGGTGAAGAAGTAGAAACTCGTAATGGTAAAGCAATTGAGTTCCGTGAACCATGCGCTATTGTCTACAATAACCCACGCGAACGTGTTCTGTTCTATCCCGAGCGTGATGCAAACCCAATATTCCATTTTATGGAAAGCCTATGGATGTTAGCAGGGCGTAATGATTTAGAGTGGATACAACGCTATAACACACGGATGGGTGAGTATAGTGATGATGGTAAAGTATTACAGGGAGCATATGGTTATCGTTGGCGTAATTACTTTTTCCGAGATCAGCTTGATATAATCATCCATAGATTGATAACACATACAAACGATAGACGAGCAGTTCTAGCGATGTGGTGTGCTGAAGGTGATTTACGGATGGGCAATAGCTGTAAAGACCACCCCTGCAATACTCATATCTATTTTAGTGTGCGCGATAATGTATTGGATATGACAGTATGCAACCGCAGTAATGATATGATCTGGGGTGCATTAGGAGCTAATGCTGTCCATATGTCCATTCTTCAAGAGTATATAGCCTCAAGCATTGGCGCGAGGGTTGGCATCTATACACAGTTTAGTAATAACCTCCATGCCTATACTGAAGTATTAAAAAAGCTAGAAGGTATGGAGCCTGATTATGAGTCTTACAATACTCGTATGATTAGGCCAGATGCTCTTGTACATAATATAGAATCATTTGATAAAGAGCTTAGTTGGTTTATGGAGGATGCTGAAAGGCCAAGAGCATATAAAAACTCCTGTTTCTCTGATTTGGCACAACCTATGCACCGAGTATGGCAAGCATGGAAAGCTAAAGAATTAGCTTTAGCTTTTGACCATTGTGCAGATATAAAGCCCGATGATTGGCATTTAGCCACTCGGGAATGGTTAGAACGTAGGAGAGATAAATGGGCAGAGAAAGCCACGAACAATACATGAAAAGGCGTATGAAGGAATTAAGTTGGGAGGAGTATGAGATTATGGCAAAAAAGGATGATATTACCCCTGATCATAGTGATCATTATAGCCCTATTGTTAATAATATCCTTGGGTTAGCTAATCAAGATGTAGAGGGGCTTCATAGTTCTGAGCAATCTTATGGTGATAGTTGGAAACAGCGTGGTGGCGTCGGTGCATTTATGATGCTGGCTCGCAAATGGGATAGGCTTGAGAAGCAAGTAAATGAATATAATTATGATGTATTCTTAGCTGCTAAAGATGATATGCGTGAGGAGGGTATACTTGATGATATCCGTGATTTGCGTAGGTATTTGTTTCTAGTAGAAGCAGAAGTGCGAATGCGAGGGAATGGATAACGAAAAGCTAGATAAAGAAGTATTGGCTGAATGTGAGTGCGGAAGGGAAAAGCGAGTTATTACCTTCCGTAAACTCAAAAACAAATGGCCTCACTGTTCTAAATGTAACCAACCTATGATGGTAAAGGTAAAAGATGCAATTCCCACTATTCACACCACCGACTGAATGGGTAATGCCAGATGGCTATCCTGATTTATCGGAAGCTAGGGAAGTATCTATTGACCTAGAAACTTGTGACCCTAACCTTACATCTCGTGGTAGTGGATGGCCTCGTAAGGATGGTTATGTTATTGGCATCGCGGTAGCTGTAGATGGTGCTGCTTGGTACTTCCCTATTCGGCATGATAATGGTAGTAACCTTGATGTTAAACAAACACTCCGTTGGTTAGCTGATGTATGCTCAGTTGAGCGTGATTATATTATGCATAATGCTATGTATGACCTTGGATGGTTATGGGCAGAAGGTATAGAAGTAAAAGGTCGTATTGTAGATACAATGATTGTAGCTGCACTTGTTGATGAAAACAGGTTTAGTTATGCTCTTAATGCGTTAGGCCGTGATTACCTGAATGAGCGTAAGAGTGAAAAAGACTTATATGAAGCAGCTAACTCTTTTGGTGTAAATGCTAAGAGTGAAATGTGGAAACTCCCTGCTCATTTTGTGGGTGCATATGCTGAACAGGATGCTGCACTTACCCTGAAATTATGGCAGTTCTTTAAAGGTATAATAGTAAAAGAAGATATAGCAGATATATTTGACCTTGAATTACAAGTCCTCAAAGTTGTATTTGATATGCGTAAGAAAGGTGTGCGTGTAGATTTAGAAAAAGCTGAAGAGTTAAAGGTATATCTGCAAAGGGAAGAGGAAAAAGTATTACAAGAATCAGGTGGCACAAATATTGATATATGGGCAGCGGCAAGTATCGCTAAAGCATTTGATGCAGAAGGATTGACTTATCCTAAAACGCCCAAATCAGGCCAGCCTAGCTTCACTAAGAATTTTCTAGCCAACCATGCCCATGCACTTCCTCAGGCTGTGGTTCGAGCTCGTGAGCTGAATAAAGCTAGAACTACCTTTATCGATACTATTATAAAGCACCAACATAATGGTCGTATCCATGCTGAGGCACATAGCCTCCGTAGTGATGATGGCGGGACAGTCACAGGTCGGTTTAGTTACAGCAATCCTAATCTACAGCAAGTACCAGCAAGGAATGCTGAGATTGGTCCTATGATACGCGGATTGTTTTTACCTGAAGTTGGTGAACTGTGGGGTGCTTTTGATTACAGTAGCCAAGAACCACGGCTCGTCGTCCATTATTCTAGCCTACTTAAACTGACTGGCGCACAAGAGTTTGCTGACCAGTACAATGTAGATGCTACTACAGATTTCCACCAGATGGCTGCCGATATAGTTGGAGTACCTCGTAAACAAGCAAAAGATATTAACCTTGGTTTGTTTTATGGGATGGGTAAGAATAAACTGGCAGAACAATTAGGACTTGAGTATGAGGATGCTAAAGATTTATTTAAAGAGTATCATGGTAAAGTTCCTTTTGTTCAACAGCTTGCTGATTATGTAGTTAATCGTGCTTCTAATAAAGGTCTTATCCGTACCCTACTTGGTCGTAAATGTAGGTTTGATAAATGGGAACCAAATGCTTATGGATTGTATAAACCACAGACATATGAAGATGCATATGCTGAGCATGGTCCAGCTATCAAACGTGCCTTCACATATAAAGCTCTCAACCGATTGATACAGGGTAGTGCTGCTGACCAAACAAAAGCTGCGATGGTAGCTTTACATAAAGAAGGTATAACACCATTGATACAAGTGCATGATGAATTAGATATATCAGTAGCTGAACCAGAAACAGCCTCTATAATACAAGAGATTATGGAGACTTGTGTAGATATGCAGATACCAAGTGTGGTAGATGCAGAGTTTGGTCCGAGTTGGGGCGAAGCAAAAAAGACATTTAGTGATAAGCCTTGGTCAAGAGGGGTAAAAGATGGCGGGACACCAATGCCAGACAATACCAAACATTAAAACTTTGACAACAGCATGGGATGCTCAATTTCTATTGCGCTTCCATACAGTTGCCATGCAAGCAGAAAGACAGACAGTGGGAGCACATTCATACGCAGTAAGTATATTGATAGACCAACTCTGGCCTGATAGTACAAAACAACTTATCATGGCTTCATTGTATCATGATGTGCCTGAGTTAATACTTGGTGATATACCCGCTACAGCTAAATGGTCTTATCCTGAAGTACAAAAAGCATTTGAAGATGCTGAGAAGAAAGTATTTGAAGACCTTGGATTGATCTTTGTTCTTACAGCAGATGAAAAGAATAGATTAAAAATGGCTGATATGCTAGAACTGGTACTCTATTCCCATCGCCATACAAATCAAAGTGAACAAATGAAGGTGATTATGCATACAGGTATCAACTTCTTATACAAAAGGTTTTCTGATTTACCTGATTTTGAGCCAGTAAATAAAGTGCTAACTCATTATAATTTAAGCGTTTGATAAAAAAGACAACTTTTTTAGTACCCTGAAGTACCTATCCGTAAATAGTTATGCTACTATAATTAAGTAAACACAGAAAGGTTTGCTTATGGATTGGCAACAATACGAAGACTATATGTTTGACCATGTAGTTTATTACACAATCACAGAGTTCCATGGTCGCGCTAAGTACAGCACATGGCATTATGATGATTTGCAGGATGCTACTATGGCAATACGCAAGGTAAAATCTACAGAGCCGCGCCGCAGGGTACTCATGTATGCTGTATGCCAGCCTCCCAACCGCTTACTCACAGTCAGCTTGCCATTGCCCGAGGATCGTATGCCATGAATATATTCTGGCTTTCCATGGATCCCAAGCAATGTGCTCAAATGCATTGTGATAAGCATGTTGTTAAGATGCCCCTTGAGATGGTGCAAATGCTTTGCACTACTCATTGGCAGCATGGCAATGAAGCACCTTATATGCCTGTTCACCCTAAACACCCATGTACGATATGGGTAGGCCAGACTGTAGATAATTACCGTCTGGCATGGCGTATAGGCTATCACCTGTTCAAAGAATACACATACAGATACGGCAATATTCATAAGTCCGAATCAGTATTGTATGCTGTACGTTGTGCTCCTCCAGCATTAAAAGCGCGAGGGGTTACTACTCTTCCGCAAGCAATGCCGGAGCAGTACAAACACCATGATGTTATGGTTGCGTACCGCGATTACTACCGTGGGGAAAAGTCAAAGTTCTGCAAATGGACTGATAGACCTATCCCTGACTTTATGTTAGACCTGTGTGCATAGGAGAAAGAAATGGACACCACTAATTACAAATCAGTTTCTATTGATATAGAGACATATGAAATACTGGCTAAAGTAGCTTCGCATGAGTGTCGTACTGTTGGGGGGCAAATTCGTTGGCTGATAAAACAAATGCCTTTACTTGCTGACCTTAAACCAATGTCACCAAGCGCACCTTTACGTCGTAAGAAAAAAGCTACAGCTCCGCGAATGTCAACGAGTGCAAAAGGAAACTATACTTCTAAAATACTTGAGCAGTTTGCAAACACAAGAGCGACAATGTGCAAAGATGATTTTGAACATCTAGCTAGTGAGTGTGACCCCTCTAAAATACTTTCAACACTTTGTCAACGTGGTGATTTAGAACGTATTGGTACTTCTGGTCGCCCTTACTATTATCATATAACACCTCGCGGTATTCGTTCCTATAATGCAGTTATGGCAAGGAGGGCAGCATGAAACCCATTTGGGAAATTTACCAAGCTGAAGATGTTAGTGATACTGGTCAGAAAATATGGTTACTGGATGGACCGTTGGTAAAAAGACCATTAATGTTTCCATCACTAAAAGAACTGCATCGGTATATGGAATCATTTCATGAAACACCTAAAGAGCGCAATGTTACTAAGTTGCGCTCTGGGGATGCTAGTACACCTAAACATCCTTATGATAGGCCAGATAGTTTCTGGGAGAAGCAAGATGGCTAGAGCTCCGATTGATAAACAAACGCTGCATGATGTAGCAGCAACCGTCGGCAGCCATAAAGAGTTCCGTGATTATTTTGACATTGCACCACCAACCGTTCTCCGATGGAAGATGCAATACAATCTGGATTTACCGGATGGAAGGCATACCCGCCAAGATGCTGATTGGATTACTGCTCGCCGTATTGATATTCGCAATAGACGCGAGGCTGGTGAATCATACCAAAGTATCGCTAATGATTATGATGTAAGCCGACAGATGATATACAATATTTATCGGCGTGATAAATTACGGCTTGTACATGAGGCTGTAAATACATAATATAATATATGGCAATTTGTTAATAGAAAGGAGCAAGCCATGACTGGAAATACAGACTTGATTGAAAACCTTGAAGAGTTTACCAAGGTGCATCACGGTATACTTGATGCTGCTATGTCTATTGGTGACTTGAGTCAGATGTATGGTGAGTTACTCGCATATGCTGGTTTTGTTGAGGCACGGTATCCTGCTGTACATAAAGAAGCTATGTTATGTGCTGAGCGTATTGCCCAAGCTCGTGAGGATAGGGTGGCAGCTCGTGACGTGGGGTAAGCATGGTTCACCAGCGGATCGTGGTGGGGCTGACCGTTATTATGGTCGGCCTT
>TARA_R110000772_G_scaffold115193_2_pt1 | contig 24333 bp, 43 predicted proteins | sample TARA_R110000772 | Tara Oceans TARA_R110000772 (sample SAMEA4397948) | marine metagenome | biome: Polar Biome; feature: [SRF] surface water layer (ENVO:00010504); material: water (ENVO:00002006), including particulate matter (ENVO:01000060) such as... | depth 5 m | reverse complement strand
CAATATGATACATTCCATTTCTTTAATAACTCAGAGCATAAAGGAATTGATATGTCGGTATTGTCTCTTGTATAAACGACCTCAGTAAGATAAACTTGACCGGATATAAGAACCGCAACACACATCGCCGTATAGTCTTTGCCTTGGTCCGCAACATCTATATAAGCAACGGCCCCATCTACTTGATTATCATTGTAAATTTTATCGAATCTACTAGGGTCTAAATAGTTAATGTCATTAAACAACCTACCTCCTATGTCAACCGGTTCTTGCATATATTCGGCACTCCATATTTCCGGTGCAGTCCTTTCTTTTTTCGCTAAGTATTCTTCGGTGGTCATTACTGATGGGCAAAATGTTTCCTGCTCTGAGTTTAATGCGGCTACATTAATTATTTTCTCATAACTATTTGCTTCAATATTTTTACCGATTACGTCTAGCAATGACCACCTTGTACCAATGTCAATCCTGGAGCATCCGGTTTCAAATCTAGAGTCGTGAGTGGCTTCTTTCCATTGAATAATCTTATCATTGATTGTCTGAGACATAGCGTCTTCAAGTCCTCTATAAAGGTCATCGGTCACCCCTATCTTAGTCGCTCCAAATCCGATTATGGTTCCACCTACTCCACTACCGAAATAACCAACCATTTTACTTGTGTTCGTGTTCCAACCACCTAGATTCTTTTTATCATCTGATAGTCTAACATTTGGGAATACGAGTTGAAATTCTAGCGACTTTACTATGGCCCTAACGTCATAGGAAAACTTAACATATAAGGTAGCAGTGCAAGTGTTTCTCATTACTGATTCCGTAGGGTTACGGCCTAAAGTCCAAGCACAAAATAAACTCGTTATGTACGACTTCCCTGCTCTCGGTGGCATACTGACTGCTAATGATTTTAGTTTACCCTCTTCGATATCTTGAAAGGCATCTGCAATTTCTTTTAGGAATTGTCTTTTTTTAAAGAACGGCCCATCATAAAACTTACAAAACTCCCAAAACTCTAGATATGCGAGTCGTGCTTTGAATTGCTTTCTGATTAGATCTGGAGAAATACCAAGTTCATTACTCTTCATCCTGCTTTTCCGAGTTCAATATTTCTTTAATCTCTTGAGCAGTATATCCGGACAAATCTATTGTAGGCATCTGAGTTTCTTCTATTTGTTGAAGAGGACTTCCATAAGCACTATCCATTAACGCTCTATACGCTCCGGTGTCCTCTTCTCTTGCTTTCTTAATTTGGCTTAGAGTGATTAAGTCCTCTTGAGTCATTGTTTCAGTTTCTCCGGTTATTGGATTCTTGACACTTTGACTTGTCTCTAGCCAATGTCTTGCTATCGTGCTTCTATTCTTAGAGCCTTTAGGTCGGCCACTAGGGTTTCCGCTTTCTCCTTTTTTCCAAGGTTTATTTAGATTCTCTTCGTTCATTATTCATTCGGTGTAGTCTCGTTGTTATTTGCTTCTTTGAGCAGTTTCTTCATAGCAGGACTTTTAACGTCCTTTACTGCTTTAAGTTTCATTGAGTAGTTATTCACTTTGCTAAGTTCGTTAAAATTTATTAAAGGGTTTCTAATCAGTTTATTTTTAAAATGCTTTTTCCAACTAACGTGGTGATGAGGTCTATTAAATTTCATCTTTGTTTCTACATATTGGGGCCATATTTCTTCTAGGCTTCTTGCCTTTAAAACTTTCTTTTCATAGGCATTATCTTTGTATAATTCATCTTGATTACCCCCTTTCATTTTAGTTGTAGTGGAGGTCTTATGAACCATAAAGGCATTCATTAATATAGTACACATACCGTTATGTAATACCTGGAGACATAAATCAACATCTTCATTATACTTCATTCTCCATCTAAAGGGTATGTCGTTTTTAATTAGCATAGCACTATAGACATGAACATTATGAACATAGGGTTTTCTAGTGTCGTCAGTTACAAACATAGTATAGTTAAAACCGGACACCCCTACGTTAATAAATCTATCGGTGAAGTCCTCTAATACCTTTATGGATTTTAAAGCATTTGCCGGTATTCTTTTGCCCTTGTATAATCTCCTAAAATTTAGTATGTTATCATCGAACACCCAATGTCTTTCGTATCCGTTTTCAATAGAATGCTCCCAACAAAAATTTCTTGCCGGATAACTTCCTTGACCCAAATTCGCAAAGGGCAATTTTATTACGTTTTCTTTTCCTACTGCTTCACAATACAATTCATACTCTTGAGGTTCTACGACTATTTTAAATGGTACCAGATCCCTAAGAAATAGTTTTGCAGTCATAGGGTTTTCGTGCCTACCTTTAGAGATTATGTAAACCGGATATTTAGTCATTTTTGGCCCATACTTGAGGTCTATTATTCCAAAAACCTAACTTCAATTGTTTATATCCTAATTCTCGAAGTTTAGCATTAAATACACGACCAATTTTTTTATTTTCAATTAGTTTATCACCTACCTTATAAAAGTTAAAATGGCCCATAGATTTTGCTCCAAACGCATTTGCTATTACTAACAATTTTGGGTTACATACTTGGACTACATTTTCAATGTGTTCTATAGGAGTTTCGATGTGTTCAAAATATTCTGAAGCGAATATCATATCCGCTTTTTGATTTACTTCCGGTATTAAATCAAAACCATATTTTTTTCCAACACTTTTTGCTACTGCGTATTGAGTAGTTTTTTCAATATTAGTTCCTAACACTTTTGCATTAGGACACATTTGCTTTAATGTTGCAGTAGTGTAACCAATCCCACAACCCATATCTATAACGGACCGAATTCCTTTAAGGTCTATTGCTTTACTTATTTGACTTAGATACTTCCTAGAATACACAACCCAACACGCCCAAATCTCAACTGCAAAATAATCATCATCATATAAAGAATAATCGGGTTGCCCTGCTTTCAATGAGTCATACCATTTATTTTCAATGTCTTGTCCTATCCTTAATGAAAACCTATATTTTGAATCACCTTGATAATATTTAATTGTTTTTAAAGCTAAATCATAAGCAGTTTGCAAATCTATATCGATATGCTTTTCTAATATTCTGAGATACTGAACTAAATCACCTTTTTTAAATTTAGTTAGCATTTTTATTTCTCCATTCATTTTAATCAAATTTTAATGATGACAAATCTTGTCTTTCAGTAAATGGGTGTCTAGTCATCCAAGCGTTTTGTTGCTTCTTAATAAATTGCAGTTTGTGAAGTTCTGCAAATTCTTCTCGGTCCTCTTCGGTCTGAAACGATACCACTATTTTTAGAGGTGCTTCTTTATGCTCAAATTCGGGCATACCTACCCACTCGTCATTTTCATCACTCTGATTAACCTCATCTAAAATTTCATTATTTCCAAACTGAGGCACTTTAAAACCCCAATCATCTAGTTTTTTTACGTCCATGTTATTGGCTACCATATCCCAATCCCATTGTCCAGAATTTAGATTGTCTTTATAAATGAACTCGGTCTTTTGCTCTGGAGTTAGCGAGTTGGCTTTCACTACCGGTATTGTTTTCATACCTGCTGATTGACATGCTCTCCATCTTTGATTGCCTCCTAAAATGACCATATTTTCATCAATTACGATTGGTCTAATTTTTAGCATCCAAGGTGCATTTTTAATAGATTCTACAAGTTTCTTAAAATCTTTGTCCTTAATCACTCTTGGATTATCCGGATTGTTTTTGATTGAATTAATCTTAATTTCTATAAATTCAATTTCGTTTTCCATTTTTTTTTTCATAATTCAAATCTATGAATAATTTCACAAGTAATTAAAATTCGTGCGAATCTAAATGAATCTTAATTAATTTTTCAAGCATTTTATCGTGAACAACAAACGATTGTGATAGGGCCAAAAATTCGTCTGTTTCTTTTATACTTTCCAAACTATGTTCTTTTCTTTCTAGTTCAATTACTAATTTATCCCAAAGCAAAATCTCGTCAATATCACTGATCTGGTAAACCATTTTTATGTCTTGTGTTACTTTTCTCATAAATCTTTGTTTTTTTTACCCCCTCTACATCTCAGTCGTGCCGGTCGGCATATGCTTCTCTGATTTCCGATAGTCTTATACTAGAAAAGCATTAAAAACGCTTAAAACGGCCCTTTGAGTGTTCTATTAAGATTTTAGGGTTTTTCATAAAAATAAGATTTTTTTGTACATTTGCTATGATATTCGGCATACATGCAAACGTTCTCCGCAATATTATTTAGAGGGTTTCGGCCCTCTTTTTTTTTCATCTACAGTCTTTTTTTTCGACCAAGTGATTATTGTTTTTTTTGCCGCTATAGGGCAATAATTCCTTTCTTGAATTAAATAATTTTCAATTTTTTTCCAATTTCTTGATAGGATTTCTTCATTAGTCATTCCATTCATTTAGTAGATTTCTGATTGATTTGCCCAGATCTAAATCATTCATCGTTCTCCGAAATTTTCTTGATGAAATGTAGTTCTCAACTATTTCGGTTGAAATAATTATCATTTTTAATTCTCCACTTGTAAACTTCCTAAAACCTTTTTTAAACAAGTAGGCTTTAATTATTTTTTTTATCCATTTCATATTTAGGCTTTAGAGTTGTTTATTTTTTTTAGGTATAAAGTATTGACAATATCATTAAACTCTCTTAAACGGCATTAAAAGCACCTTATTGGTAATCATAGAACATAATTAATAAGTATCATTATTAACGAACAAGCAATAACTCTCACAAACGAATATGAGATTTCCGTATCGTTTACTGCCCAGGAACGAATGGTTTGAATTCTTACCCATGGAAACAAAGCCAATAAAATTCTATCTAACAAAAAAACTCCTATGATAATTGGAGACATTAAAATACTAAGGCCGTATAAGAAATATTTTTTTTTATTCATATCTTTTTTTTAATGGAAGTGAGACAAGTCAAAATGAAATGGAGTTCTAAAAACCTGCCCCAACTTCCAAACCTAAAGGTCAAATGTACAAATTTTTTCTGCAAACCAAAGCGAGTGTGTACGACCTTGATATTTTTCTGATTTAATATCAATACCATTCCACTCTAAAAACCTTGCAAACGAATCTATGTCCTTATTAAGGGTATTTGGATACCACTTTAATCCTGCTTTTACAATTCCATAATCATCATTGAAAGTAAATAGGTTTTTTTTAAACCCAAAAATTTGAATCAATTCTAAAACCGACCTTTTACTTGGATAACCATTTTCATATTCTACTTTCATCGCAATAAAGTTAATGAAATCAAATAAATGATTCATAACATATTTTCTGAGGTAAGGTGTTCCCAAAGTGTTCTTATTTTGTTCTTGCCCGTAAAACCCATAAAACCCACCTTTTTCCCCATAAAACCCATAATGCCCCGAAATGCCCCGAAATGCCCCTAAACCAAAAAACACCCCTTAATAGAGGTGTTTAAATTTTAGAAATACTAAATATTTTCTATGCAGGTTTTTTTTTAAATGAAGAAATTTCTGAACCTACTTTCTCCAGTGTCCTAGTAGTTAAGCCAACTTTTGCATTATCTGCATACAAATACATATACATTTGACTTTGGTGGACTCCTGCATTTCTGCAAAACTGAGATAATGTAATGTTATTTGATTCCAGATGGTCTATGACCATTTTTCTAATAATAGTATTAATATTTTTTAAATCTTTCAATGTCATAAAAATTATTTTAAAATGGGAAATCATCTTTTGGTTCTTCTTTCGGCAAGTCCATAGCAGTAAAATCGGATTTGGTTTTGTCAAGTTTCCAGATCTCAACACTTACAAAATATTTTGCTATTCCATCTTTTGGATTTATCCACTCACGACCTCGTAGATTTATTGAAGCAGTTATTTCATCCCCAACTTTTAAACCGGTTACAAGGTCGCATTTATCCTGCGTGACTTGACAAGGTATGTGGTTTGGATATTTGCTTGAATCATCTACAAGTACAATATCAACTTTTCTGAACTTTTCAGATATTTGTTGTACTTCGCTTATTACTTTAATTGTTCCTTTAATTTCCATTTGTTTTTTTTTAGATGGATTTGTAAATTATGTCGTAAATTTTTCTCGCTTCGACAATACGAGTTTTAAGTTCTTCTATTGCTTCTTCGTCCAACTCTATTTTGAAGATTCTAATTTTCTCGTGTGATTCCCATTGAGAAAATGTCATTTGCTTTTTCATTCTGCTCTCAACCTCATCTTCAATATCAGACATATCTAGTGTTCTTGCTTCCGGCTTTCCGTATGCTCTATATAATTCCGATTGAATCTTGCTTTTAATCATGTGCTCTGGAAAGTCTGTAAGGCAATATGCAAGATATGAAGTATGAATACCACTTAACCACATATATGCTTGAAGTTGCCACCAATACCCTTTATGATGTTTTTTTAAATCTGAGGTATCAACCAACCATGGAAAACTCATCGGTGTATGTGAGTTTTTTACATCTGCAAGAATGCCCAAATCTTTAATACATAAATCCGGTTCTCCGGTAATATACTCGTTGTAAAAACGTTCTTTTTGTATTTCTCTGTGAGGCACTTCCCAATTCATTTTATCGCAAAGCATATCCAATGCTTCATCTTCATTGTAGATTCCCTTTTCTAATGGCGAGCCGGTTATCTCTTCTCGGTAACCTCTTTTGTTTAAAAGTGCTGATGCTAGTATTGAATCTTTTGCAGTTTTTCCAAGTAGTTCTGTTTTAGAACGGCCATTCGTCATTAAGCCTCCTATACTTGATGCCCTTACAAAATAATTATCTGATGGCTTAGACATTATCAACCTCCTTTAATTTTTTAAGTTGTGTTGGATTTAAAGAATATTTAGATTGGAAAAATTGTATGTTCATAACCTCTCCATTGTATTCCTTATTTAAGTTTTCAACCATCTGAGTGAATGTCGTTTCATCTACGATTTTTTTAACCGGTGTTTGAGTCTTATTATGTGTATTTGTTGCATCACTATCTTTAGTATCGTCTATAAGAAAAATTGAATTCAAACTATACTTTCTTGCATAACTTGAACTGCTTCCAAAACTCTGAGCAATATCCATTCCTTTTCTACTTGGGTCAATTCCTGCTTGTGCAATACCCTTGTATACTTCGTCGGTAATATCTTTTTCGTTAGTACCAGACACAATGGAAGTTGATTCAATATAAATATATCCGGCTATCTCTTTTATTTCATCTTGAATACCTAGATGAAGTTCATGTTTTATCAATAGTGGCTTTACTGCTTCCAATATATCTTCACACGAACGATAGTTATATTTACCGAAATTGTTTCTTTGACTTTTAGGTGCTTTTAACTCAGTAATCAAATTTGTCAATCTTTTTTTGATACTTTCTACTTTTACAACTTTCGCTTTTTTTATCGTAGTTGTTTCTTTTTTTTCTGCTTTCTCCATTTTATTTTAGTTTAAAAAATTTACACTTTATACCGAATATTTTGAAGGATAGTATTTCACTCCAAAATTTCTTTTCCTTATTTGGGTGAAAATAACCATTTCCAACTCGGACTGCTTTAGGGTTTTCTTTTTGAAATTCTTCGTGAGTAGTATTAAAATACTTTTCGGAATGTGCAATTTTTTGAACTTTTCTTTTTTCATAAATTTGCTTTATGCACTTATTAGCCATCTCCAGATCTGGGTTGTAACCAAGCCATTCTTTTTTCCTACCTCTTTTCACTATGTTTAAATCATATAATGCTCCGTTAAGTCGCAGGTCAATATGATGATTTCTCAACATTAAATTAATACTCAAGTAAGGGTTTTTTTCGATTTCCATTTTTAAATTAACCAAAAATACATAGTACTTTCTAGCCAATCCAACTCGGTGATTTCTCTTCATTTTTTAGGTTTTTTATGTTTATGTTACAAATATAACTATTTTAATTTAATTTATTATAATTCTTTACTTTGAATTTATAATCAATTAGGATTTCTTCAAGTTCATATTTTGTAAAATTTCTGATTTTATAGGCTTCCATCTCTAAGCGTTCCATTGTTTTTTTTCCGTACCTATGAATCATTTTTTTTCTGTATTGCAAAAGATTTCCATGCAAATGTTTATTACACTTCACACATTGTCCAGAAACATTTTTTAAATCAAATCTAATATTCCAATGATTGTTTGCATTATATAGATGTCCGGCATCAAATTTCTTTAATTTTGAATTCAATATAGTAGGGCAAGAAATACATTCCTTTCCATCATCTCTGAGTCTAATGTATGTATTGAATACTGCTTGAACTCTTAGGATTTTTTTTTGTATTGTCTCCAGATCTGAAACCTTTTTTCTCTTGATTTCTTTCTCTTTTTTTTCTTGAGTCTTTTTTAATTTATGCAGTTTTATCATTGCTTCGATAGTCTTACATTCTGGAACCCAACAAAACTTCTCTAAGGTGCTAAAACGAGGCTCAAATCGTTCTTTACAATTCTTACACTTCGGCATCTATTATTTTTTCATATACTAAAACCCCTTCACAATTGCAATCTTCAACTTGACAAACCCAATCATGAACAAAACCATTTCCGCAGTCCATTCCCATATCTTCATAAGAAGTATTTGAAGAGATAAACATTTTTTTATTACAATTTGGGCAATTCATAAATCTAATTTTTTTATTATTAATTCCAACATTTTAACAACTATACTATTACCGGCTTGCATATATGCTTGACTATCTGAGCAGGTCCATTTAAAACTTTCGGGAAAATCCATCAATCTAAAACATTCACGAGGTGTTAATTTACGAATACGATTTGTTTTAATACCATTTTCATAATAATTTACATAATTATCAACTGAACTTCTTTGCATTTTTCTTATCGTACAACTTATACAATTTGCAATTGTTCTGTTTAAAATTAATTTAGACTCGCCATGTCTGGTAATAGAAATGTATTTTACCATTTTATCACTTAGACAATATTTTTCTTTTGCATTTTCTTCTAAGCAATCTTGTAAAGTTTTTGAACTATATATTGATTTCGGAAATCTAAAAAAATTATTTTCATCATCTCTTATTCCTACAATAAAAATTCTTTCTCTATTTTGAGGTACACCAAAATCTGTTGGGTTTAAAACCTTATAATAAATGTGATATGGTACAGAGTTTTCATATGGGAATAATACCGGTAAACCATTAATGCTTTTACCACTTAAAAGGTTTAGCCATTCACTAAAAGTTTTACCTAAATCATGAGACAATAAACCCTTTACATTTTCAAAAATAAAATATTTTGGTTTGTTCTTCTTTATAAATTCGTGGCTATTAAAAAACAATATACCTCTTTCATCTTTTTTCCCAAGTCTTTTACCTGCTAAACTAAAACTTTGACAAGGTGGCGAAGCCATATATAAATCAAGGCTTTCTTCTGGTATTTCTCTTTCGTAAACATCTTTAGGAAAATATTTTGGTTCTCCGTAATTTTCAATAAATGTTTTTCTTGCAAACTTATCCATATCACAAGCAAATATTTCTTCATATTCTATTCCTAAACGAATTAACGCTTGATTAAATGCTCCTACTCCAGAGAAATCGCTTCCAACTTTTATCATTATAAATGCATATCATTTAATAAATTTTGATTGACTTTTTTAAGTCTTTCATTTTCATTATTTAAAGAAATATTTTCTCTTTTCATAGCAACACAATCTCGAGCCAATATACTCATTTCTTCTTGTACTGCTCTCCAACAATTAATAGAGTTCTCCAGATCTGACTCGGTTTGTTTCATACTATCAATTACATCAACTTTATTCGGGTGGCTTATTTCAATTAATTCTCTTGAGTTTTTTACTTTCAAATAGTTGTACTCAAGTGTAGTTTTATTTGCTAAAAAAAATAGTGAATCGGTCATAGTATTAATTATTTATTTAGGTTTATACGATATTTTTCTAAAGGGTCAACACCATTTAATTTAAAGCCAAGGCCATAATTGTATTCGGCTAAAATAGGCTCATTTAATGGTGTTATTTTACCACCACTTTCGACATCTTTTATTTTCTCAGTAGATAATAAAGTAAAATATTTCATTGTCTTACTGCTAGGCATCCGGTGGATAATTAGCATATCATCTGACCTGTTCAAAAAAGATTTTCCGCCCTCAATATGACTACGAAGTGGTGGCTTTAATTGGCCAATCCAATCTCCTTGAGTATAAAGCATTGAAGTCCTGCCGGATTCGCTTGTAGGGTGCGTGTTAACATATATTGTTTTACCGGTATTGTTTACAAATTGCCTTGTCATATTTAAAAATTCGTAATTTCCTTGATACGTCATATCTCTATCTAATCCGGTATAAGGGTCAATAAGATTTATTTCGCAATCTGCTTCCTCAAAAACTTCTAATAATTCGTTTGGTTTATACAAAAATTTATTATCTACGAAAACAAAATAATATTCTATGAAATTTGCACATTGTTGTATTTCAGATCTGGACAACTCTTTAAATTTTTTACCTGCTAACATCTGAATTAAATCTCGCATTATTTGTCCTTTTTTGTTTTCGCCGGACCAAATACAAACTCTCTTTTTATGTATTAAAACAAGGCATAAATAATACCAAATAATGAAAAATGTTTTGCCGACATTATCGTGTCCCAAAATTAGGTTAAGTTGAGAATTTTTATGCTTAAAATAATCATCTAGGGCAGGGCAATTAATGCCAATACCTTGTTTTAAATTACCCTCTTTGAAATCAATAAGGTATTTCATAGCCGAGCCAACCGGCTCAATTTTGCTTGTCTTGTCCATTCATTTTATTTTTTATGTAATCTTCTAAATCGTTATCGTTTGTATTATATTTATTTGAGTTTTTAATCCATGTACCTAATCTACGGCCAACTGAAAATGCAGTTTGAGTTTCAAATCTCATTTTACCTTTAGGAGTTTTTTCGGTCCAATATAAATAGAATGAATTTAAAACCTCTTTTGGGTGTTTATCTTGAAACGATTTAAGTTCTTCAAGTAGTATTTCTTTCTTTTCTTTCTTTATACTTCTTGTTTGTGTCCGTTCGTGTTTCACATCTGTTTCATCTGCGTTCCGGCTAACTTGATAACGCTCATAGTTACAGATACTTATGCGTGTCGTTACACGTTCATCTTTTGTAACAATCATTTTATCTTTTTGAAGCAGGGCAAGGAATCTTCTGACCTTGGATCTGGAACACTTCCACCGGTTACTTAAAGTGAGTAAACTTCTTAAAGTTTCACCTTTATTACAGACAAATAGTTTTCCGGAAATCTCCACCTTTGCTTCTTGATAATTTACGAGCAATAATAAGTCCATCCATTTGTGAAATTTCCACTCATCTTGATAAATCCAATGTTGCATTATATCTCTTTCTATTTTAATCCATCCACTCATATTCTGGAGGTATAAACGTGACAAACTTGACCATCAATAATTCTTTCTTGATAGTCATATCGCTCTGAATATTTTAACTCAAATTCATAAAAATCACTTTCTACTTCTTCACGTTTATAGGTAGTGCCATAATGAATTGATTTCACAATCGTATGAAGCAGGTTCATCAGTTTAAATCTATCTGAGTAAAAAATCGTAATATTTAATCGCTTATTTGGTTTGTAATTCATAACGATTTTATCAGTTTTTTTTAATTCTACTTTCATTCGTTAATTTTTCCTATTAGTTCACAATATAATTCTGGAGTGTTCACAAACTGCAACATTAAAAAGTCGTAGTGAGTTGTACCTTTAATCATTCGAGCAGTTTCTACAACTGATTTTTTATTTCCGTTTATGTATGTGTTTAGATAATATTTTGATTCGTATTCAAAATTATCAATTGCAAGTTCTCTTGGAGATTTAATCATTTTAATCATTTTTAAGGGGTGTTAAATTTATCTTTAGTGCTGTTCTCTGGATTCTGCTTGTTCAACGATTAAAACCGGCTCTAGATTAGTCAATTTGTATTTTGTTTGACATATGAGTTTACCTGCTTTGTTGTTTTCAAGTCTAGTGAATTTCGCTTCTGAAATAACTTGATTGTCAACTAACATTGTAAAGATTATTTTATCTTTTGTAAATCTTTTTTTAGTTGCTATACTTGACAAAATAACTGCTCCATCTTCGGTGCTTTCAACATATACTTTTCCATCCAAATTTTTATTATTGTCTCTTTCTGAATAAAACAATGAATCAAAAAATCTATTTACTTTATTTGTCCATTTCATTTTTTGCTATTTCTAGTTGATTACTAATGTGTTCAATTATTTTTCTGTAGTTACTTAAAACACTTCTTTCGTGAAAAATAGTTTCTTGCAAATCAGCATCTGCAAATTCATTATCTTTTTGAAGAGTGTATAAAGTATCTAGTCTAGATTCACTTTCGTTTGCTTTAAAGATTACAAAGTCAATTGTAGAATCCAGAACCTCGTTTAAATTTTTAACGTGTTTTGCAATTTTGTCAATGTTCAGTTCCATTTTATTTTGGGTTTTGGGTGTTTATTGCGTTTAGATAATCTAGGTACAAATTCATATTGAAATTTGTCCGGATTACAGTTGATTTATTTGATTGAAATAACCAACGAGATTTATAGTCTATTATTCGTCTTGAAATCTTTATAAAATAATTCATTTTTAGTGATTTATAGTTTCTATTAATTCGCCTGCTCTGGAGTCGTCATTGTTAAAAATCATTGTTTTCAATAACCGGCCATCAACTCTGAATTCAAAATGAACTCGTGAGTTATATTCGTTTGTGATTTCTCTTCGCCTTGTAGATACTTTAGCGAGTGTGTGCGAGTTGTTTTTACTGCTTCCAACTAGTATTTCAGTTTCGGAAAAATCTTTCGCTCCATAAGACTTTTTACTTTTGTAGATGCATGCTTGTACTTGATTCCAAATAGGATAACTTCTCATTTTTTTTAGGTTTTGGGTTGGTAATATAATTATAATTTCATTAATGATTTTATTTTTAATTCTAATATCCTGCATATTTCTTCATAAAAATCTTTTCTTGAAATGTGGTCAGGTACAAAATTTTCACGATTTCTAATTAGGTTTAATGTTTTTTCAAAAACATCTACATGCGTTGTCGTGAATGATTCCGAGGTAGTCTTATCGGTAAGACCAGAAAAACTTGTTAACTCCTCTTCAATCGTTGTATTCAGTTCATAACATACGTTACAAATTATATTGTCTTGAACACTCCCATGGGTTTTGAAAATATAAAATTTTGTTTTCTCATATTTACTTCCCAGATCTGACTCGTTAAGGTTAACATAGTCAACGTAAAAATTATCTTGAATGTATTTTTGATTTCTTTTTCGATGGTTTATTGAATACATAATTTTTATTTTTTTAGTAGTTTATTTTTTGCTTCTTGTTCTGCTTTGATTTTTTCAAACTTTTCCGTTAGTCGTATTAAATTTTCTATGCGACCTTGGTGTTCTTTTTTTTCTTGTTGATATTTTTGATTTGTCATGGCTTAAAATTTAGGAGTTTTCTTCTAGATATTCGACCCAAGATATTGTATCTTCTGGTTGGCATTTTCTATTCCAATCTGCCCACGCTTTTCTTAATCTATTGTATTCGAGTATAGTTTCGTTACTGCTCATTTTAGTTGTTTATTAATATTTTAGCGATTCTTACATATTCCCCACGTTCATTAACTGCTTGTAAAATAAAATCAATATTATAGATTACAGAATAATGAATGTTATTATGAATAAATTTAATATCGTTAGATATAACTTTTCTTTTTGCAACTTTTAAGATTGTTGAGGCTTTAATTGTTTTCATTACTTTTTATTTAAAGATTATGATTGTTTGATTTTTATGAAAAAAAGTATAAAACTCAGTTCCTTTATATTCGTAATATATAATGACTTCATCAATCTTGAATTTATAGTTTGCGATTTTAGTGATTTTTGCTTTGACCATAGAAAGATTAGCATATGGATTTTGTACGAAAATGATGTCTCCAGATCTGGACTCTGATGCTTTAATTTTCACTTGTTCGCTCATGGCTTTTTTTTTAGTTGTTGTCTTATGACTCTGTAAATATAATAACTTTAATTTAATATAGACTAATACATCAGTAAATTAATTTTTTACTATTTTTATATAGATTCTCCAACCGGCTCCAAATGCCATTCTGTACTCCTTAACCAACTCCAAAGCCATAAGTTTTGTTATGCACTCGTCTAAGACTTCTGGACTCATATTTTGATATACACCTCTTATTTCAAATTTCATAATTACCAAGTTTTTATTTGTGAATAAACATTTTCAAAATTTTTCATCATTCCAGTTTCTAGAGGTTCTTTGTATTTTCCATCTAGTCTATTGCCTAAAAATTTAAATGATGTTTTGTACAACATTCCTTTTAGTTTCATAATCACTTTGTTGTCTTTGACAAAATAAATTGCTTCGCTACCTTTGTAAATTCCGTTTTTCATGATTTTATTAGTTTTTAGAAATGTTTAAAATATGCTCTATAGTTTCCAGACCGGAAACGATTGGGCGAAGTTCTCTGTACAACATATCTTTTTTGAGCATTGCATTTTTGTACTTTGGCCCTTGAATTCCGGACATCATTAAATCGTTACATTTGTCAATTCGCTTAATAATTTTATCGGATTGTTTTAGCAGGAATAATTGCTCAACTAAAATATTTTTTAAGACCTTATCGGGATTGTAATTTTTATGAGTTTCTTTCTCCAAATCTTTAAATTGTTTTTTGATTTCAACGTTATTTTGATAGTATTTCATTTTGTGTTTTTTAAAGTGTTTTTATTAATTTATTTGTTCGTATGCTTCTGTTAAACAATCACATAAAATCATTTCGTCAATTGCTGAATTATCTTGGATAAATTTTTCAGCCAATGTATCAAAATCTTTATTTGGATTGGATAACATTATTTTTTTTGCTTTTTTAATTAAGTTTTTTTCTAAAGTTGAATAAGCCATTTTGTGTGTTTTTTAATTGTTAATAACTGATACAAATATAATAACTTTAATTTGTTATAACCTAATTCAACACGATATTTTTTTTGAGATAGTTCTACAAGCCTTATGGTTACTAGGAAAAAAAAGTGTTTTATTTCTGGTATAATCTATTTGATTAGATATTAACCAATGATTTTGATTACCCCTAATCAAACGGAGTAACCATAAGCGTTCTTCGTTTCACTAGATTTGAATACTAGTATACTCGCGAGGGGTGAAAGTCTCTTAGAACGGCTAAAAAGGTGTTGTGTCCAGATCTTAGATAATCCGGATTTTATTAAAATTCTTTGATTAAGCAGTACGAAATTTTGCCTTTTTCCTTTTCAAATAGACTCATTAATTCGCTATATTTTTCGGTTTGATTTGTAACTTGACAACCGGCACTCCAAGAATTTATAAATTTTTTTAGGATTTTTGATTTCATATCATAGCCGTTTAAATGAAAATTTATGCCGTAATAACCCCGATAAAGTTTTCCGGTTTCATCACTTTTTTCATCTCTATTCCCATCTCGGTAAACTGAAATTGTGCGACCTCTTTGCAATAAAGCAGGTATTCGATTTCGGTGCAATCCGTAAATCCAAATGTCATAATACCAATTATTTGCTTTTGGAATTGCACTACCGATTGAATTAAATTTTTCAAATCTTCTTAAAATAGTTGTACCTGGATTTGTTGTACCGGTCAAAACCATTTGAAATTTAGTACCCTTGAAGATATAAAATTTATCATCGAAAATATTAGGGTGGTCCTCTGAAGAACGAACACCAATAATCCAACGATTTTTTGGATAGCCATTAAAATCCGGTAATGCTTTTACTTGATTTAAAAGTTCTTTATCGGTGTAATTTTTTACCATCCTAATTTTCTTTTTTACAATTCCATTTTTTCCATACTGAATAAATAGCAAATAACAAAATCAAAATACTTACTGCCGAGCCACCCAGATCTGGTCGGTCAATTAATTTTTCTATGATTTCAATTTCTTTAGCAAAAGTTTGAGTTTCAACATAAACGGTATCATGCGAAATAAAGGTATCAGTAATGATATGCATTTCATTTATAGTCGTATCAAGGTGCCCGCTATGAACGTAAATAGAGTCACCTATTTGAGCTAAATTATCATCTTCAAAATTTTCGTACTGCTTCATGTTATTTCTTTTTAATCCATATACTAAAATAATTATAGGCATCTTCAAAAACCAAATCAATTTTCTCAGTTACCTCATTAGCAATCCATCCTACAACAAACGAAGATAGGATTATTAATTTTGGAGTGAGTTCATCAACAAATAATTCCAAAACCCCAATTAGAGAATAAGAAAGTATGCCGGCTATAATCATGCCTATTATGATGGCTTTTTTCTTTAGTCTTTTTTTTAAGCCTTTTAACAAAGCACCGGTCATACCAATCGCCATAGCAATTATATCCGTAAATTGTTCTAGTCCCTTCATCGCTATTAATTTAATCGTTTTAAACTCCCGTATTAAGTGTGCAAAAATTAATAAAAGATTCAGTTGTAAATGCAGTTTCTCCATCCGTAATACTTCCAATTAACAATTCGGGTATTACACATTTGCCACCATTCATATGATTACTAAGCGAATAGAAGTTTGCTATTAATTGACCTTTTCCGCTTTCAGTAACAACTTGATATTTGCTAAAATTTGTACTTGCTTTTGGATAGAAATATTCAACGGCTCTTGTTGCTCCTTTAGGTCCAAGGTCGCCGCTTATTTTTAGATAATTATTTAATACTACTAATTTTGTTATTTGTAATGTTTCCGTTGCCATTTTTTTGTTTTTTTATGTTATTTGTAATATGTTCTTTTGTTTTTATATTTGTCACTTACTTGACATTCAACTTTTGCTTTTCTACTGAAATCAAAATATGTTACTTCGGGACTTTCGTGTACAATTACCTCCAGATCTTCGTATCTATAGGAATGATTATGTGCATTATAATCGGAAATAAATAATTGGTTTTCGCTCAGTAAGTATAAATCAATCATTGGTCTTGTTATGCACTCGTCGGCAGGGTCTGAGATAATTTGATATGTATTGAGATTTTCTCGTATTACTCTTTTCATTTCTCTATTAGAATAAATGATGTTGTCGGTTTCCATGTTAGGTTGACGATTTCCAATATATCCGTAAAATCTTAGAGTTGATTGCACATCTGCACCGGTAAAATTGATGCCTTGAATTTCTTGGTAGCCATTAAAAACGGCTCTTATTCTAGCCGTATTTTGTGCGTTTTGTATACTATACTCCTTCAAGTCATAGATACCCCAAGACAGCTCACCTATGATACCGGAAATGCTAAATTCCACCTTTAGTTCGTAGCACCCTACACCATCCGAAGCCAAAACATCTTTCCAATTTATAGTTGTGTAATAGGCTAAATTATCAAAAGGGAATTGAATTGCAACTGGAGTGTAAGTTGTAACAACTCCGTTTTTATATAGTTTAAATCCATAAGTGTCTGAAGCATTAGAAACCTTTACCCAAGCAGAAATTATGTCATTTTTCCAAGAGTCATTGCTTGTATCTGCTAAAACCAAATACTTGCAACAACATTCTTCTATACCTCTATCAACTTCGGCAAAACTTGTAGGCAATGAAATGGAATTAAAACTTTTTTCGGTTCTATCTTCAACCCAACAATTAGACTCCGGACAATCAACCCCTAAAGTTGTAAAAGTTTTCAAATCCGTCCAACCATTTATGATACTCCAATATGTACTTAGTTCTCCTTGAGGGCAAACGTCTGTAGTTCCGTATTTTGCTACATATATATTTGTAAGTCCACCCAAAGTATCTGAACAAAACCAACGACCACCGAACCAAAATATATATAGGGTTTCGCCACCATATAAAAATGACCACCAATTATAGCCGTTCAAAACACCTCCTATCTCAGAAACAATCGTTTGTTCTCCAAAGGCATTATGTTCAATAGTTAATTGTAAGCAGTCGCACATACTAATAAGTTTTTCGGAAGTTACCCATTTTGGATTGTATAGTATTATTCGGGTCGGCAGTAGTCCATTTGGCCGTAAGGTCTAAAGTATTATCTATTGTCGTATCAAAAGTTGTAAAGTTTTTGTTATCTAGCATACGAGTTTTAAGTGCGCTATTTGTGTCTATAACATAGTCTATTCGGCCTTGACTTTCCAGGACTGCTACACCGATACCACCTATTGCTCTACAAGTTAATTGTAGATTGATTTCAAAATATTTTCCTTCGACTCCGAATGTGATTAATTCTAAAAATAAAGAAGCGAAAGTCAAAATTGTTGAACCGGATTTCAACCAAAATTCAAAAGGTTCGTTAGTTGCTTTTGTTGATATCCTGCCGGATAAAACAAACTTGTATGACTGCCCTACAATCCAAGTGTCTCTAGGAATTGTTAATGTACCGACTCCAGATCCCAAAATACTTGTTTCTACTGAAGAATTTTGAAGTATTGTACTATCTGCAATTTGAGACCAAACACCACCATTAGAACCATTTATGACACTACCTCTGATTTTCGCAGTTTTAAAAACACTACCGGTCCAATAGTCAATATCCATATAATCTAAGTCGCCGAGTTCGCTTCTTTCTGTAGCGTATTGATTTATTTCTTGTCCTGCCATAATCTATGTTTTTATTTTATTATTTCCTTCGGTTGTTCTTTTTGCTACACCGGTTGTTGTCAATTTATTTACTGCACCATCTGTGCAACCTTTTATTTTTAAAGTGAATTTAACTCCGTTATTCAAATTTATTTTGCTTGGGTCAAAAGCACATTCTAGTCTTGCTACATCCGGAGTTGGAAAAGTAAGTGAACAAAATAAACCTGCTAATGGACTAAGTGGGTTTTGAGTGTTCAAATCGAAAGGCAATATCGTACTACAAATCCATCTTGGACTCGATTCGGTAGGCTCTATTGTTATCATTCCCCAAACGGTTGCTTGTTCCCAATTAACACCATTTGCAGTAATATTTTGACCTACAATTCTCATCAATTCGCCCTCTATTATGACATTAACCTCAGTAAGCAAATCAATTTCACGATAAATCTGAACTTGTTGAATCACATTAGGTTCAGTATCGTAATCTTTTATAGCAACTTCATCTAAAAATTGATAATTTTCTGCGTTAATATCCATTTCAAGATTCAATCGCAATCTCCAATCATCAGTATTACCATAAGGCACCCAATTTTGGGTTTGAAGATTAGGATAAAAGTCGGAATTTGCGTTTGTCTGGGCCAACCAATACCTCCAATTTAGCAAAAACGGATAATATATTTTAACTCCGTAACCGAGGGCAGTATCTAAGGACGTATCTCGAACGATTAGAGCGTTTATCTTTTCAGATGTAGTCGGTAGTTCAGAATTGATTGGAATAGTAGCGTTAACCGGATAAATCCCATTCACTTGAGGTATATTAAGCAGGGATAAATTTGATTGTTGAAGAGTAAATGTCTCATCGGTATTAAAATTATATGCTTCAATGCCTACTCTTATGTATGTCGTATCATTATAATTTCTCAAAAAGACTTTACCAATAAAAGCCAAATCATCTTCTACATTTCCACTATATCCACTAGATAAAACCACCGAATTTGTCGTATTATCTGCGTGGTCAATAAAGTTAGCAACCACTAAATTTAATTCTTTTGTTACGGCCGGTGCCGAAGTCATTTGACCAGAAAAAACTAGCAAATTTACATCTCCAATTCTACACCAAATATACATAGTTTGATTGCCTACGGCCAAAGATGTTACCCAAGTTTTAAATGCCGGATTGGGTGTAAAAATAAAATTAAAAGTGTATTGATTCCCTACTTGTATGACACTTGTAATTTCCAAAGTGTAATTCCTACCTAGAATTGTATATGAGGCTATTGGAGTGCCTAAAACGGGCACCTGCGTAGGTATATTAAGACTCAAATATGATTGAGAATTAGGTACATTCTTGTAATAGGAATCATCACCGGACACATAGGCCGAACCTACTGCGTAAATAGCACTTGTGGACTCAACTACAAAAGTACCTATTGTTGGAGAATCAAAAGCAATTTCTTGTATTCCTTGAACTAAAGTTGAATCGATTATACCGGTATTGAATGCTTGATTGAACCATCCGGTGTTCGCATCTAGACTGCTAATAAATTGAGTATTGTTAAAAGGTTCACCAAGTAAGGATTCCCAATTCATTCTAGCGTATAATTTTAGGCAATTGTCAAAATCATAATTAGCCGAATTGTATAATCCGGATTGTATAAATTCAATTCTCAAATTATATTTACGAAGACTTGTTGTACTACTTGTTTCGGTAAGTGTAGCAGTAGTTGCAAACATTCCAGATCTTAGACCATATTGAGCCCCATAATAAATTGGTCCGGCCGTTGTTAAATCAAAATAAAATCCGGTGACCTGCCCATCAATTACTGAATATTCGGAACCCTCAGAACCATTGCCGACCATATTTGCATTTAAGGTCATTCCTTGCCTTTTCCTGCCGGTAACGTAAATTGTTGCAACCGAGTCCGGAAATGAATACCAAGAAGCAGTTGTTTGAGCGACCTTCATTTGCTCATCATTAATCCAATCAATTGTTGTATTAATTGTGTCAATAACTACTCCAGTGCTTATCGTATAAACAACAATTGAAATTGTATCACCATTTCTAAAACCCTCATCAAGCCAACTCCCACCTATCCATTCAATTATGTCCGTTGTAGGATTGTTTGTGAGATAATTTGAAATGCTTGAAGTTGCTTGTATAGACTCATCAAATTCTAGCGAAAAGGTATTTGAATCTCCTACATTTGATTGTAAGAAATTTCTTGATGTTAGGAATACATCACGAAAAGTAGTATTAGTGAGTATTATCGGCATACTTCTTTTGTAATTTTATAATCGTTTCAAAGTCTTTGTTTTTCAATGCCTTTAAAGTCGTTTTTTGGTCTTTAAGAATTTCCGCAACTTTATCTGGTTCTTGTTCTCTGATTGTAGACAAAGTTTTTTCAGTTAAAATTTGTATTTTTTTAATATTTTCTTGAAAAGATTCGGCAATTTTTTTGTATTCGTCCATATTAATTAATTACTTGCGTTACTACTTTACCACCTGCCCAATTATTTGGTTCTTTGTAGGTCAAACTAGCATAACTTTTTTCGTCCAACCATTCAAGTTTTAATATTTCACAAACTTGACCATTTATAAAAGCATAATTATTGTTTAACAAAGATACGAAATCTTCGCTTGAAATTCGTATGCGTATATTTTCTCGTATAATAAAATCGTAAATTTGAATTTGATTTATATAATGATATTTATTCCAGAGAGCAGTTGCAGAGATTTCATCAAAATAATTTTCGTCTTGTATTAATTCATTTGGTTTGATTTCTCCGGTTTTACCATATAACATTTTTGTTGTGCTAAAATATTGTTGAGAAATCATTAACGCATCTTTTCTATCTAAAATTTGTTGTTCAAAATTACTTGAGCCACCAATGAAAGAGGTAAATGTATCAACTAGGGCAAACATCTCTTTGGCTATTTTTTCAAGCCAATTTAATTCTGACTTTCTTGCTCCTAGAGCAAATGGTATTGATACTTCGTTTAAACCTTTTATTGTGACCAGATCTGGATTGGTTATTGGAAAACTAGGCTCGGTTGAAAGTTCGGTATTGTGATTATCATAAGTCACCCCATCGACTGTGTGAATATCTGAAAAATCAGTTTGGTAATGAATGTAGTATCTTTTCCAAACATCTTCGGTATTGTAAGTATATGAGTCTTGTCTTTCGGTTTGCAAAGTGATAGCAGGTAATATTTGTAGTGAGGTTTGTTCTTGTAGCCAATCCCTACGCTCTAAGCGTACTTCATTACCTCTCACTATTGTTCTAGCGTTGAACATTACTTCAAGTCCTCTAATGAATTTTAATACACTAGGGGTTGTGTCCATGCTATCGGGGTAACCATTATTGAATATTGGGAAAACCTCTTCGGGTAAAATATCCCAAATTGATTTTCGGTCTTTTATTATGGGAACCGGTAAAACAGCAAAGTTCGGTGCTTCCGTTAATAAATCTGATTCAAAGTTATAGCCAAAATGTGCACATGATTTCTTTAAAAGTTCTGTAACTAAACAAGCGTTAATATATCTCTTTGGTGGGAATAGTAAAAAACCTAGTTTAGTTGCAAAATTAAATAACGTGATGATAAGTGCCGCAAAATAAATGATTGCTAAAACTAAATTAATCGCCGCCCCAATAATAGCAGGTAAATTATACCCCAAACCTGGAGGTATGCTTGCGACCGGTATCGGCACCGATGCCTCAGTTAATTGCGTATTTGCTTGGCCAATTGCTTGATATGCCGTTATCGTTTCCTTTGCTAGAATAAAAATAATGATTGCAAGTTCAATAGCAGTTTCAAATTGATTGTCCTTTATTATGAAATAAGGTACATCAACTTGCTCAAAAACAACTCCATTTTTTGCTAATAAAGCAAATGAAGAACCCTCTGCCCTCTCGTAAAAATTGTCTATAGACTTACGTCTTTTTAATTTTACTTCGACTTCGTGAGTTTTGATAATTAAACCATCTAGCAAATCAACATAATACTCTATTGATACATTTGGCTCTAATTCTATGAGGTAAGGAATGCCCTCAAAAATACCAACTTGAGCAATATGATTATTAACGATTTCAACTGCTTCTCGGGGCAACGTCAATGAGTCTACACTTATACTTAAAAAGTCCGGATTACCATTGAAATCTGCAACGACCCCAATTTGTTCTAAATTTCTTGGGGCAATTTCTATTCCGTTTAAAAAGTGTCTCATTATTTTCTAATTTTAAAACGATTATATGTAGTTGATTGACCTTTTTTTGTAGTCTTAACAACCTCCATAATTGATGAGGTTATTTCACCGAGTTCAATATTCGTTTCCGGCTTATTTTTTACAACTTCCTTTAGTTCATTAATTCCATTCACTAAGATAGCAAAATCCAAACTAGATCTGGAATTTGAAGTTGTATCAATTGCAGTTCCATTTTTATATTCAACGGCTATTTTTGTCAATTCTTCATTAGTCAAATTACCTATTTTTTCATTAAGACTTTTTGGCACAACCCTTTCATTTGGATGTAGTATTGCATGAAATCCACCACGACCATCTACACCATTACCATTTTTACCGGTGTCCTCAATACCCTTTTCAAATGCAGGTAATGAATTAATAAATTGCAATAACAAAGCAGTGTCCGTAATTGTTTTTGCTAGTGGGTTTGCAACATTTGCTTCTTGATTTGCCGAGTAGGTTGTTAGGACTGCTTCGGTTAATCTGATTCGTTGTTGTATTTTTTCCTGCTTTAGTCTTTCTTTGTTTTTTTCATCAATAATTTTCTGTTGTTCTGCAAGACTTTCTTTCGCATCTATATTGCCATTTTGAGCTAAAACCTTAAAGTGATTATAAGACTCTTCGGCTTTAGCAATTTCTTTATCAATTTGAGCAATTTTTCTATTAGATTGTTCAATAAAATAATCGGCCCCTAGTTTAACAAATTCTTGTAGAGTTTTCCAATTTTCCTTGATAGCATCTGCCGTTGCTTTCGCAGTTGCTATTGCCGATTCGCTTGCCTCCTCCACTGCTTCATTTGAGTTCTCTGCAAACTTCTCCAGAGCATCATGAATAGCATCGTTAAAAGAACCATTTTGTGCTTGTAGGGTTTTATCCATTTCCAAAAATGCAGTCTTTAATGTTTCGGCTTTAAGTTTCATAGAAAGTTTCAAGTCTTCATTTTCTAGTTCTTGTTGCGACTTTAAATCTTGACGCTTTGTTTTATACTCGGCTTTAAGTTTGTTTCGAGCAGTTGTTGCACCGGCAGGTATTTTTGCTAGTTTATCTTTGTACTCTTGCTCTAGTGCTTCCGTTTGTAATACCCAATTTTGATAGATAGTTTCTTTAGCATTTTGCATTTCCAATAATGCTTCTTCGCGAAGAAAATCTTTTCGCCTTTGTAGTTCATCTGCAAATAATTTTTCTTGTACTTCGACCTCTGCTTCGCCCAGATCTTCGGCACGTTTAACTGCGTTCATAATTTCACCTCTGAAATCGTCATTTACGGCTAATTGTCTTTGTTTCTCATCGTTCTTTCTTCGGTCTTGTTGGAGTTTAAAATACTTAGAATTGTATTCGCTAATGTCCTTTAAATTCGTATCGTAAACTTTTCCTTTCGGACCGGTTTTTGGTGTACAAGTTTTGGTTTTATCATTCCAAGTTCCACCCCCCGATTCACACGCAATTTGTTGTGGCGATTTTGTAGTGGTGGTCGTG
>TARA_R110000772_G_scaffold30725_5_pt1 | contig 24520 bp, 19 predicted proteins | sample TARA_R110000772 | Tara Oceans TARA_R110000772 (sample SAMEA4397948) | marine metagenome | biome: Polar Biome; feature: [SRF] surface water layer (ENVO:00010504); material: water (ENVO:00002006), including particulate matter (ENVO:01000060) such as... | depth 5 m | reverse complement strand
GTTCTAGGTTCTAGGTTCTAGGTTCTAGGTTCTAGGTTCTAGGTTCTTCGATATTGTTTTAGTAATTTGCTATTTAACAAAAGAAGTAAATGAGAATACATAAATAATACTAAACCATTACCTTTCACTTCTCTAAAGCGAAGCGTCTCATAACCTCTTTGTGAATAATTCAATTTATTGAACTTTACTTTGATGCCAACGCAAATACTTCTTTCATTACTTGCGTTGCTTTAGCAATTTCAGCTTCAGTAAGTGTTGGGTGTACTAAAAACATTAGTGATGTTTCACCAAGCTCAACTGCATTAGGTAAACGTTTTTCTGGACGCCAGAGAGTATTATCAAACGCTTTCTCAAGGTACACTTCTGAGCAGCTCCCCTGAAAACATGGTACACCACGCTCTACAATTTCGTTTACTATACGGTCGCGATCCCAACCATCTGCTAATTGCTCAGGCTTAACAAACATGTAATGCTTGTACTCAGCATGCTCAATGTAACTTGGTACAGTTACTAAGCGAATGCAGTCAAATTCCCAGGCAGCTTTATCTAGAGCAGCTCCATACGTTTGGCGTTTAGCAGTCCAATCAGTCATACGCGTTAATTGAATGCGACCAAGTACAGCTTGCATTTCAGTCATACGCCAGTTTGTACCAAAGCTTTCGTGAAGCCATCTAAATCCCGGTGGATGTTCACGATTATAAATTGCATCAAAGCTTTTACCGTGATCTTTGTAACTCCACATCGCAGACCATAACTCTTTTGAGTTTGTGGTTACCATGCCGCCTTCGCCACCAGTGGTCATAATTTTATCTTGGCAAAAACTCCACGCACCAACATGGCCAATACTACCTACAGAACGACCTTTATATTTAGCACCATGTGCTTGTGCGCAGTCTTCAATTACATAAAAGCCATGTTCTTTGCTCAACGCCATTATGGCATCCATTTCAGCAGGCATACCAGCTAAATGCACTACAATAACCGCTTTAGTCTTAGGCGTAAGTACCGCTTTAATGCTAGCAGCTGTAATTGCTTGGCTATTTAAGTCAACATCTGCAAATACAGGCGCTGCACCTGCAGTTACAATACTTGAGGCAGACGCTAAAAATGTACGTGGTGTAGTTATTACTTCATCGCCAGCGCCAACATTTAAAGCTTTAAGTGCTAAATCGAGTGCTAAGGTGCCATTACCAAGTGCAATTGCGTATTCACTATTAGTCCACGTAGCAAATTCTTTTTCAAATTCACGACCTTCAGTTCCGGTCCAATAGTTTACTTTATTCGATAAAAGTACACGACTAATAGCATCGGCCTCATCTGATGTGAAACTAGGCCAAGGAGAAAATGGGGTATTTAACATGGTGTTCCTATTAATTTATATAGAAATAAGGTCTTTTTATTGCGGTACTGCAGGAGAGCCAAATGCAGTAACGTTATCCGGTATATTTTTTAAAACGGTGCTACCTGCACCAATTAAACTGTTATCACCAATTGCTACTAATTGTTTTACATGGCTACCAATACCAATCCAGCTTTTACGACCCACAGTAACACCACCTGCTAAAGCCGTATTTGGGCAAATATGGGTAAAATCACCAATGATACAATCATGCTCAACAATAGCTGCGGTATTAATTATGCAGCCCGAGCCGACTTTGGCAAATGCATTAATAACAGCGCTTGCAAAAACCACAGTGCCCTGCGCTATTGTTGCGTATTGGCTTACAATTGCCGTTGGATGAATTAAGGTAGTAAGGCTAAAACCATTTTTTTGTAATAATTTTATTTTTTGCTGGCGGATGTCGTTATTACCAATCGCAACTACAACATTTTTATTAAGCTTAACATTATTTAAAGCAATTAAATCAGCACATGTTCCCAGTATTGGCCAATGTTCAATATGCGTCTTACTTGGGTAAGCATCATCATAAAAGTTAACAGTAAAACCAAGCTGTTCGGCAATATCAGCAACAATCTTACCATGGCCGCTTCCACCAATTATAGCGAGCTTTTTAGTCATTATTAGAACCTTTAAATGGCTCAATAGTTACATGCCCATCAGCACTTATTCCTTCACGTACAAAAACTTTTTTTACGGTAAGGAATAAAATTTTTAAGTCGAGAAAAAAACTTTGATTATCGACATACCAAACATCAAATTTAAATTTTTGGTCCCAACTAATCGCATTTCGGCCATTCACTTGTGCCCAACCAGTAATACCTGGGCGTACATTGTGCCTACGTACTTGCTCTTTATTGTATAAAGGCAAATATTGAACGAGCAACGGGCGAGGCCCTACTAAGCTCATATCACCTTTAAGTACATTAAATAAACCTGGCAGTTCGTCTAAACTAGTCGAGCGTAAAAATGCACCAAACTTAGTCATACGTTCATCATCTGGTAACAAGTTCCCCTGTTTATCTTTAGCATCGAGCATGCTACGGAACTTCATCATTTTAAAAATTTTACCATTCAAACCTGGGCGATCTTGCGTAAATAAAATAGGTGAACCCAGTTTAAAACGTATAAGTACAGCAACTACAATTACTACAGGTAATAAAGTAAGTAATGCAAAAAGAGCAACTAAAAAATCAAAGATGCGTTTCATTTTTTAACTCCAGTTACCCAGGTTACCCATTTATCCGCAAGGTTGTGTCGATTGAAGTCTCGCTTAGCTAAAGCCAAAGCATTATCACCCATTTCGGGAAGCAGCTCTTTATTATCAGCCGCATTTATTAATGCATCAGCAAATGCTTGTGTGTTATCAGGCTCAATAGCATAGCCACAATTATTATCGTTAATCATCCCAGCTAACCAACCTGGGTAATTATTAAGAACAGGTAAGCCCGCAGAAATATAATCAAAGAATTTGTTAGGTGATGTGCCATAATAAAAAGCAGGAATATTAGCCAATAACTGCAAGCCAATATCAGCACCTTTCATCAGCTCAGCTAATTTGCTTTTATTAACAGGGGGGTGAAATATTACATTATCCAACCCTTCTTTCTTAGCTCTTGCCTGTAAACTTTCCTTCAACTTACCTTGGCCAACTAGAACGAGTTTAATATCTTGACGGCCGCGTTTTTTTAATTCAACAGCGGCATCTAAAGCAGCATCTAAGCCATTTGCTTGTCCATGAGTACCGGTAAAAACAGCCATTAAATCAGTATCAGTAACACCATCAGGCCGCCAAGGATGAACATTGTCAGCAAATATTGTTAAATCACAGCCATTAGGGACTATTTCAACTTTACTGGCTTTTACACCACGTTTTTTAATGCCCTCAACAATCCCTGGTGACAAACCAATACAACGATGTGCTGAACGGTAAGAGCACCATTCTAAAGCAGACATAGCAGCTAACACTAGCGGGTTTGTGATTACCCCCATCTCTTTTGGTAACTCAGGCCATAAATCACGAACTTCAAATACAAAAGGCTTGCCTCTAAGCCAGCGCGCTAATATTCCAGGTATACCAGCAGTTAAAGGCGTTGTTGTTGCAAAAACCACATCGTATTTATGCGTTAACGCAATCCCAATACTTTTTAAAGCAAACTTTAAAAAAGTACCAGCTCGCTTTATTAACCCATCAGCATTTGAATAAGCCAAATCAAATTCTATGATATGAATACCATCAACCACACCTTCCCTGCGCCCTTTAATAAAATCTAGGGTTAAGCCAGTTTCACCTCCTCCATAACTACCACAAACCATAGTAACTTGGTGCCCATGCTTCAGTAAACGCTGTGCCATTTCATATGACCGTATACCTGTAGAACCACTAGGAGTGGAAAAGTGCTGGTGAAAATATAAAACATTCATAATTAAAACTTTACTTCCGTGGTAAGTATTCCAGGTTTATTAACTTCGATTTCGAGTACTGGAATTTCAGATTCTTGATAATAATAGCGAGATTCATAACCCGTGGTTAATTCAATACGCTTTATATTGATATCTGCTGAAAAACTAATTGTGCATAACTCACTAACAACACTATCACCAACTAATTGCCAATCAGCAGGAGCAAGCCTAAGTCGTAGTATTGCTTTGTCTTTAAAACCATTAATAATATCTTTTATTATTAATGAATTAGGATGTAATTTTATAGCTCTAGTATGCTCGCAACCAAAGCGGTCTTTATAGCCTGCAGTAACCGTTTGGTACTCATTGCGCACAGCAAGCTGTTTTTTAGTAGAGGTTTTTAACCAATCACCCAATAAAAAACGGCTTAAACGTGGCATTTGTTCATGCGAATCAAATTCAACCGTGTTATGGCTCTTTACGCCACCGTAGTAATCAATGTATTTTTGCCCAGCATTGTAGCTAAATGTGCCACCGTCGCGAAATATATTTTGGCCATTTAGCCAAAAATCGATATGTAATGCATCACATTGGCTTGGTCTAAACTTAAACATAGGGTAGTTAAAATAAAGCACTGCATTTGTGCAAGCTAGATAAGTGTAGCCACCATTAATAAAATCTTTTGGCGCTTTACCTGCTATTGATTGCTCAGGTATGTTTAACTCTAACCAGTTAAGTGGGATGTTAAAATCTCCAGAAAACTCATATGCAACTTTATTATTAAACACTACACTTGCAAGTTGAACACTTGGTCTAAAATCCCTGTAGTCAGTGCCAGTTAAAGGGATTAAACGCGCGCCGTCATTAGCACCAAGATTTGGTGCATCGCCAGTATTGGTGCTAGTAAAATAAAACAGCCAATTAGTGGCAACTTTTAATTTAGCGTATAAGCGTTTTGTAAAAAGAGGGAGATCATGATTTTGCCGCCAAACTTCTGCCAAGCTATATGTATCTAACATTACACGATGATAAGTTACTGAGTACTGGCTAAAACTTCCATCTTCTTCAATTAATTTTTGGGCTCTATTTTCTAGCCACTTTAACCCTTGCTTTTGCCATTTAAGACCTTCAGCATCGCCATTTTGTGCAAGCCATGAGCCTCCAATATAAAGTGCAGCAGCTTCTGATGTACCGTGATTATTATCCTGCGCAACTGCATACATTATTGTGGGTGATATTCGCTTTAAGTGCGCTTTTATGAAGCTCAGTAATGCAGGAGTGGTATTGTGAGTTTGTTTTAGTATAAGAGCAGCTAATGCCAAGTGCATCACCCTTATTGATGCCTCTTGCCCACACTTCCAATTAACTCCGTTATAAGTAGGGTTTTTATCTACCCAATCAATTAACCACGAGTTTATTTTTGTTAATGCGTTATCACCACCCGTAGCTACACGTTGAGCAAAACTAACAACCCAATCAAAACGCGATGCTTCCCACACACCTTTAATATCACCTAATTGGTTATTAAAATCACCAATTAAATACCAAGGCTTATCAACAGGCGCTAACTCACCATTTAAACAACTTTGCTGCCAATCAGGAATCGCTTCATTAGCTCTCTCAATACCAAAATAAGTATGTTTATCACTCCACTGAGTATTACATTGGGTATTAACAGTCGAGCCAATATAGGGCCTAAAAAAGTCCCCTTGCTTTACTTCGCAGGTAATACTTTTCACTTTATTCAGCCCTGTTTTTATCCCTAGCTGATATGCAAACACTCGGATCAAGTTTGGTAAGCCCAATTTGAGTGCTGTTTTAACTTTAACTAAACTCATTTTTGAACGCGCAACTGCTCAGCAATATCAATAGTAACTTTAGCAACTTCAAATAGCTCTTCCGCAGAAATAGGAGACTCTATACCTTGCTTTATAGAATTAATGAAAGCTGCCGAGCAAGCATTTTGCCCTTTATCTTGCTTCCATAAGTTTAATTTTTTAAAGCCTTTCCAGCCAAAGCCTTTTAACTTAATAAAATTATCTAACTGTAAAGTACCACCTGCAGCAAAAACTTCTACACGTTCTTTAGGGAAACTAGCTGCACCATTTGCTAAATAATGAATAGTACCAAATGAACCATCAGCAAAACCAAGGATTATAGCGGCCTTATCTTCTGTTACTTCTACAGCATCCGTATCGCCCATTCTACGGGCTTGAACACTAACGATTTCACTATCCGCCAAATAACGCATTAAATCGATAAAATGACAGGCCTCGCCAATAATACGGCCACCACCTGAATTAATATCTTGTGTCCAATGATCTGCTGGAATATTTCCTGCGTTCATTGTCATGATAAACGACTTTGGCTCTTTAATAGGTGCCAACAACTCTTTCATTTTTTGAATTTGAGGAGAAAAGCGACGATTAAAACCAACCATTAATTTAGGCGGTTTTTCATTTTTAATAGCTTCTTCATAGACTGCTTTAACTTCATCTAATTCTTCATGCGTTATAGCTAACGGCTTTTCAACAAATACATTTTTACCTGATTTTAGCGCTTGTTGAACAAAATATGCATGACTATTGTGCTGTGTAACAATGGCGATAGTATTGATACTTGGGTTTTCGATCATCCCCTGCGTGTCAGTGGTAGCCTCAGCAAAACCTGCTTTCTCGCCATGTGTAACGCCATTAATGCCACCAGAAGTAGAAATACTATGAAATTGCGCACCCGCTTCTTTAAACGCTGGGATCAGCATACGCGAGGCGTAGTTACCCGCACCAATAAAACCAACTACAGGTTCATTAGCTTCATAGTTAGTAGCAACAGCATTTAATTTAATTGTTGTTTCATGTCGGCTTGTTACTTCTGAGTCGAACTGTAATAAAATACCTAGTGCACTTTTATCTGTTGTAAGTAAGTCATAAGCATCACTTGAATTTTCAAATTTAAATCGATGCGTAATTAATGGTTTAACATCAATTTGTCCACCTGACATCATATCAAGTATTGCTTCAAAGTTACGTTGCTCAGTCCAACGAACAAATGCTAACGGATAATCATTACCTTGCTCTTCATAACTTGGATCATATCGTCCGGGGCCGTACGAACAAGATACTTGGAAAGTAAGTTCTTTTTCATAAAAATCAGCACGACTTAATTCAAGGCCTATTACACCCACTAAAATAATACGGCCACGTTTACGACTCATTCGCGCCGCTTGTGTCACAGGGTCATTTGACTTTGTAGATGCAGTAATAATAACACCATCAACCCCAACTCCACGACTAAATGCCATACCTGCAGCAACTGGGTCTTCACCTTTACCTGGGTTACAAGTTTCTGCGCCAAATTGCTTAGCTAAGTCAAGTTTAGATTGATCAAAGTCTATGGCAAGCACACGACAACCTTGTGCTCTAAGCATTTGTACTGTTAATAAACCAATTAAACCAACACCTGTTACAACAAAACATTCACCCATTGTTGGCTTAGCTAAACGAATACCCTGTAAGCCAATACTCGCGACTACTGTAAATGATGCTTCTTCATCATTAACATTAGTTGGTATTTTTGCAACCAGGTTTTTAGCAACACGCACCACATCAGCATGTGGGCCATTCGATACAACTCGGTCACCAACTTTAAAACCTTCTGCACCTTTTCCTACGTTTTCAACCACACCTACATTGCAGTAACCTAACGCTAATGGCTGAGCAAGCTTAGACTTCACAGCATCAACTGTCGTCATCAAACCATCTGTTTGTACTTTTTCAAGCACCATTTTAACTTTATCAGGCTGGGCTCGTGCTTTATCTATCAGGTTTGCTTTACCAAAGTCAACAAGCATCCTTTCTGTACCAGCAGATATCAGTGTAGTGGTGGTATTTATTAATACATTATTTTTTGTAACCTGTGGGGCGGGTGCTTCAACAATGGTTGAACCTCCTTTCGCCATATCTTGGAGAATTTGTTTCATTTTGTTCCATTGAAATAGTTATAATTAAATTTTTTAAAGTTTAATTGCTTTTGTACTGGTAGTTTTTGATCATTCAATAAGGCTAATAGGGATAGTTTAAAAGTCTCATAATTGATAGGTGTAAACAAGTTTACACCTGGGTATCTTTCACATACATCTGATGCTAAAACTTTTATACCAAATGATGCAGCATCAGCTACTGCTATTCCAAAACTGTCCTTGCTTGTTGGCCTTAAATAAATCAGTGATTTGCTGAGAGCATAATTAAAAGCACTTTCTTCTGTAGACCAAAATATTTTTATATTCACATAATTATCTTCTATTTCTTTAAAGTGTTTTGATAAATCCCCAGTACCATATAAAAATAAAGCTAATTTAAACTGAGGTTGTTCTCTAATAAAATTTATACACCAATCATGGTTATAAATATCTGCTGGATAACCTGAACAAGTTAATACGTTTTTATTTTCAAAAAAATTATCTATGCTTTTATAAATTTTTGAGTTCTTATTTTCGACATCGATTAAAGGCGGCACAAAAGAACTTGTCCGAATTAACTTATCTGGGCTTACACCCAAACTTTCATAAAACACCTTTTGTTTATCACTTAAACAATATACAAAATCAAGTCGAGCAAGCGCCATTTTATATAAAAAAGATAATCGGCCAGCATTCAAATCGCCATGATGTAACATCAATACATAGTCTACCTTTACCTTAGGAATAAAGAGGAAAAAAAGTAGTGACTTTTCGGTTGAAAAATTAAAATGTACCAGCCACTTTTCCCAGCTAAAAACAGTAGACCAAAAATAAAAAATAAGCTTGATTATATTTTTTACATAAACAATTTTCCCAGTAAATTTGGATGGCATCACTTTTCTCTCACTTGGATAAAAGTCAACAACCAGATCAATTAAATTATTTCCAGCTAACCTACTAATAAAACTTGTAACGCCACCAATTGGCTCTGGCAGGCCTCCAACCAACGCTATTTTCATTTATACTCCTAACTCAAAACTTATATCACCTAGCTTATACTTCAACTACTTTTCAATACCTTACTTTCTAGTTTGCTCACGGTGGCTCACTAAGTTATAGCTAAATACAATAGAGAGTAATAAACAAATGATCACATAAATATTACTTACCATATATGCTAACTTAAAATAAAAAATCCCATGTAAAACTACTTGTGAAAAAACGGTTAATAAAATCAGTTTGCCAAGTTTAATATTAGAAACTCCTCCAACTAAAGATTGAATAGAGAATAAAAATGCAAATAAACAACTAACAAAAAAAGTTATTAGCAGACCTAAATTATTATAAAAATCCCCCAAAAAAGTTTTAAATACATTTTGACTAAAACCGTACTGAGAAATAAAAGAATAATGCGCAGTAAGAAAGCTTTTTCTTTCTTTAGGCGCGCCAAATAAATCAACTAAGGGAAAAACACTACCTACATCAACATACGACCTTTGTACTACGTTAACAAAGCGATTAAACTCCCCAAATTGTTGAGAAAAATAAAGTAAAAGCTTTTGAAACAAAAAATAAGTACCTCCATCGTCGTCGTAAAACCTTGAAATCGATATTAAAAAGAAAATAACAAGAAAAAAAGATAAAAAAATGGTAAATGTTTTTTTTGTTTTGACTTTCACTTGACTCGGTAATATATTTTTATACAAAATAAATGCAAAAATATAAGACATAGCCCACAAAACAAAGCCATCACGGCCCATAACAGTTAAAACATTTATAATATATGCAGTAGAAGAAAAAAGTAATAATCTGTTAAACCAAACTCTACCTGGTCGGTAACAAACTGAGTGGAAGTAAAACAACAAAACAATTGGAAAAAATTGACAACCTAATGTAAGAAATAAATAGAGCAGATTCCCCTCGAATCCAGTATCAATCCCTCTAACATTTAAAGTTCCTAGAGAAACAAGCATGGTATAAATTATAGGAGGAAAATATAGGTACGCAGCAATACCTATCAAAATAAAAAAATAGCAAACCGCATCAAAAAGTTTATAGTTTGGACATTGAACATGCTTAATACTCTCTGTTTTGGACAGAACTAAAGGAACAAAGAATAATGTTATTAATAATAAAAATAAAAACGTAGCCCATAATGAATAACTATTTGGAGGGACAGCTAAAGTTGAGTCCAAAAAAAGCCCACCAATAACGGACGCTAAATACACTCCAACAATATAAAATGTTACATTAATTTTTTTATTCGATTTGAAATAAACAAACAATAGTAAGGAGGCTAAATAAATAATAGCCACTATATGGAAATATATATCTGAAAACATTTACTTCCTACGACTTAATTTATAGTAAGTAGGTACAAGCATTTTCTCAATTAGAAAGCTCAACATGATTTTTACTCCAAGCGCCTTTCTTTTACTAAACAATTCAAGTATCTTTTTTTTATGAAGTTGAGCCTGAGGTAGATTCCTTTTTAAGCACCACATATATAAGAAAAAATGATTTTTTAACATAACCTGTCTCAAAGTCGAGGCATTGCAATTGCGCTTAGCGAAATAAGTACTCGTTGATAAAACACTTTTTCTAAAGTTATACTGAGCTTGGATATTCTTAGGCCTTGAAGCTGAGTTCGTTAAGACCCTATATACTGATGTAATTTTATCATAAAAAAAAACTTCTCCTTGCATATTAAGCCAAAGCCATAATTGGTAATCAGATTGTATCCATTTTTTTTGATTGCCCCCAACATAGTCAGAAAAGCCAATCAGGGCCTTTTTTTCAAACATTGCCGTTAGCGTTGGTATTCGGTTCCGACTATAGATAGCATCTTTGGTCATAGCTTTACCAACCAGGCCAGAACATACTTTATTTTCTGCTACCAAATAAATATATGCTTGGCTATATACTAGGGTCACTTTAGAATTATTTTCAAAAATATTAACTTGCTCAGATATTTTGTTTTTATAAAACCAAAAGTCGTCACCTTCACATATTGCTATATATTTTCCTCTTGTTTTTTCAATCATGCAATCAAAAGGGTAATTCCTATCACGACTAAACTGATTTTCAGTTTGAATAGTTGCACGTATAATCTGAGGGTAAAGCTGTGCATAGTGAGAAATTATTGTAGCTGTTTCATCTGTTGAAGCGTCATCGTGGATTAGAACTTCAAATGGAAAATCTGTTTCTTGTAATAAGAAACCTCTAATCGTATCTTCAATAAACTTTTCATGGTTATAAGCTGTACATATAAAGCTAACCTTAGGCGATAAATACTTACCTCCCCACCTAGAGATTATTTTAGTTTCACTAAGCAAGGTACTATTACGAAAATCCGTTAAGCTAAATTTATTCATTTTAATATTTCACTCAATCGAGGTTTAAGTTTTTCTACAACTACACTTGAAAAGGGTAATGAGAATAGGACAACTGATAAACAAAAAAGCATAACATACAAAATACTATCGAATTTTCCAAATAAAGATGTCTGTGGATATATTAAATAAATAAATAAAGCAACCAAACATGAAGGTAGTATAATTTTCAATACATCGTTTAACAACCACTTCAAATGTAAACCCGACTCTAATTTATGATGCACATATGCAACCCAACATAATAAAAACAGTACGTTGAGAGTTAACCAAACATAGCCAGCACCAACACCTCCAAACCTAGTTGCTGCATAAATAACACTTGGAATAAGTATAATTACCAAGCCCAAGTTACCTATCAAATGGTAACGTAAATTACCTTTGGCATATTGCAAATAATAAGAAAAAGCAGCAATACATAAAAACAAATTACCCACTGCATATAATCTCAATACTGGGGCCGCTTGCTCTGCTAAATGAACATCACCTGTCCATGCTATCAACAAAGGTTTAGCTGTTACCACTAGAGTTATAGAAGCAGTGCCTGCAATAATACTCACTAATTGTGTACAATTACGATAAACCAATATTAATTCATCATGCTTACCTTCAGCATGTAATCGTGCCATTCTTGGCATAATTGCACTACTTACGGGGACGCTTATCACCATAATGCCGCTTGCTACTAAAACCGCTAAAGTAAAATAGCCATACTCTTCTAGTGGTAAAATGCCTGATAATACTAATTTATCTGTTTGCGTTACCAGAACCCAAACAGAAGAAGTAAAGGCAATAGTTAGAGCAAATTTTAAAATTGGCTTTATCGGTTTAAAAGACCACCCTATAGGTTCTGCTATTAATTTTTTATTTGGTATTAACAACCGAGTCATCAGCCACACCCCCAATAACTCAATCACCGCCACAACAAACTGATGAATAAAGAATACTGTTGGTGTATAGCCATAAAACCACATACTGACAAATACCGCGATAAAACGCAGTGTTGCAATTAATACATTAAAAATACTCAGCCAAACTAATTTTTCACTGCCCGTTACCACTCCGCGATATAAACCACACAGCCAACGCAGTGCGACACTAACAGCCATTACCTGAATGGCAAATGTCACCACATCCAATGAAAGTGTTTCAACGGTTAACCACTTGCTTGCAATAATACCAGCGAATAACCATAACCCTAGCCCACCGATTACTGCAATAGAAACAAATATAACCGTTAATGCTCGTAATAATTGCCTGTACATCAACGCACTCATACTGCCACCATGATAACGTGCAGTTTCACGCCCTATGGTGGGGGTTAAGCCTAAATCAAGCATGGCAAAAAAAGCTTGTAACATGGTAAAGAAACCGACTAACCCGTAAGCTTCCGCACCCATATATTTAATGTAAAGTGGCAATATTAAAATACCGACCCCTGTTACATATAACTGGGTTGCGTAGTTGGCGATTATATTTTTTTTAAGAGACACAGTATCGTTTACTTACTTTTTTAATAATAGCCATTGAAACCATGTTGGTATATTTTCCATTTTTATAAACTGCGTCCACTAAAACCCCCTCTTTTTTGAAACCTACTTTGTTATACAATCCTATTGCCGCTTTATTTGTTTCGAGTACGGTTAAATATACTTTATGCAAATTTAGATCAGAAAAAGCATGTTCCAAAGCAAGTGCTGTAGCACGCTCACCAATCCCTTGACCTCTACAGCTTTCATCACCTAACCAAATTGCAAATTCTGTGTTACGGTTAAGCCAATCAATATTGAGTAAATACACAGCGCCTAATAGCTGACTTGTTTCTTTACTACAAATAGCTAAACGTACGTTACTCATTCGATTCTGTTGGTAATTTTCAAACCACTTTGCATCTATGGCTATATCTACATAGCGAAAATTAGCTCCTAAACAGTCAATAGTTTCCCTACTATTTCTCCATTCATTTAGTGTATCTATATCAGTTAGAGATAGTTCCCTTAAGTAAATTTCTTTCATTGATGGAGTCTCTTTTAACAAGTTAAAAATCATTAAAGCTTATAGCTTGTTTTTGATTAATTTTACTAGATTCATTAGCTCGTCTGAGCTAATACGTTCATCAATAGGTAAAAACAAAGTATTTTCATACATTGCACGCCCCACCTCTCCATTAAAATCACTACGCCAATACCTTGGTAAATAAATAGCGCTTTTAATAAGCTCCCTACAAATACTAGTAACACTACCCCCTAGTTTTAGTGGATAACAAAGTGGCACATGACCATTTATAGGGAATTGTAATTGATTTAATAATTTAAACTTGTGATATAATATTTTGTAGTTACGTCGACGCTTCTCTTTAATTACGTTTATATCTGCGCACTTAATTAGGTGAGCCGATATTACTGATATCTTTTTTGGGATAAAACACTCAAGCGCCTGCTCCGCGGCTAAAAACCGTTCGTAGCCGGCTTGTACCTCTCCGGCTGCACGAAGTAGCAAATGCCCTACATTGTCGCTAGCATCATACCGATGTTCAGGTATATTAATTTTTTCTGTTGTTCGCAGTAGTCCACCATCGGGTATACCTAAAAATTTACGCGGAGAATAAATACTGGTTGTGCCCTCTATATGCTCACAAAATAAAGCTTGTGAATTATCAACAATAAATAACTCGGGTTCCACGGCAGTTAACATTTTAATTTGTTCATTTAATAAACCAAAATAATTAACTAACAATACTCTACTATCGCTTTTTTTTGTTAGCTTTGAACAATCTATTGGTAGCAATCGCTCATTAACTGAATAAAACTTAATTTCTACAGCTAATGACTTAAGTGCAGGAAAAATACTATCGCAAATATAGTTTGGCACATACAGCGTTTTAATTTTCGTAGCACTCAGGTATGCATATAAGGCTGCTCGAGCTGATTGAAATTGATAGGCATCAGCGCCTAATTGCGTATCTAAACTGTTTAATGGTAATTGATTATACCCACCAATAGCCATCAATTAGACCAACTTATATTTAGCTAATAACTCAACGACTTGTATTTTGTTATTCCACATTAATACATCTATCATAGAAAGATGAGGAATAAATTCATTAGTATTTTGTGAATATTCATATTTTTCAGTTTCAATAAACGATAAACATATTTCTTTTTTAGCAAAGTATTCTTTATCATAAAGCGACTTTCCGCCAGGGCTATTTATATAATCAGTTGATTTTAAAACTCCTGCCATCGCTATTAACTTGTCAGCAGCAGATAAATCACGGTTATACTCGAGCTCACTTGAAAAATAAAAGTCTTTATTAATACCTAAATAATCAAACACGACTGAAATACTCTTTGCACAAAGATGATCCACACGTCTGTTTTCATTATTTAATACAGATTCAACAAGTGGAAAAACATGCTCAAAGTAAGGGGCTTTTTTATAACTTTGTTCAATCGTTTTAAGTGTTTTTTTTATATTTTTATCAAAGCTTAATTCATTAATTAATGTGTTTGATGACATGCCTGGCACCGGAATAGTAAAGCGCTGAGCTTTACCGTTAGACAAAATGTTATTACGGTTTATATACCCTCCTTTTATAAAGGTTACATCGTCATAAAAAACAAATTTATCTACAGCGCTGACTAGTTGGTAATAGCCTAAATAAGGGAATAAATAGGGCTGCATTACAGCAAAACTCATAGTATTTCCTTAATAACGTAAGTGACTGATAGCACATCTTCAACACTCATAAAATTATGTAATGGTAAGCAAATGACCCCGCCTGCTATCTTTTGGCTGTTAGCGCAGCCAAAGCTTTTTTGTTGGCTATAGGCTAAATCAAGTGAAGGAGTAAAATAGCGGCGGCATTGAATATTACTTTTAGCCAGAGCCTGCATTATATCTTGCTGTTTTTGCTCACATGCAATGTAAATAGGCATATAAGCACCATTTAAGCTTGCTTGCGGGTGCCATAGTGGTAATTTAACCACATCTTTCAATTCATCTGTATAGGTATTAAATAGTGCTGCTCGGTGCTTTATTACACTTTCAACATCATCAAGTAGTGTTAAGCCTACAGCACATTGGTACTCGTTAAGCTTGGCATTAATACCAGGCTCACCCAACATTCCATCGGCTTGTATACCAAAATTAATCAGTTGCTTAGCCTTTTCAAAGTCGGACTTATTCTTAAAAATTATGGCGCCGCCTTCAACCGTATGAAATACCTTAGTGGCGTGGAAACTTAATGTACTTGCATCACCATAATTAAGCACTGACTGCTCAGCTATTTTGACATCAAAGGCATGTGCAGCATCATAAACTACTTTTTTATTATGCTTATTCGCGACATCAGCTATACCATGAACATCGCATGGGTTGCCGTAAACGTGCGTCGCAACAATTCCATCGTAGTTATTATCTTGTGCCAACGCGATATCAAGTGAGACTGGGCATAAGTTATAACTATTTATGTCGATGTCACTAAACGCAGTATGAATACTTTGCCATAATAAAGAGCTCGTCGTAGCAACAAAGCTAAAAGGTGTAGTAATTGCTGAATTAATATTTAATGCTTTGCAAGCAACCTGAATCGCGAGTGTGCCGTTTGAGACAAGTAATAAATTTTTAACACCTAAGTAATCTTCTAGACGTTTAGTAAGTTGCTCATGTAATGGGCCAAAGTTTGTATACCAGCCACTCTCGTTGACTTGCGCTAAATACGCTGTCAACTTTTTTAGGTCTGGAGTAAGTGGTTTGTTAAGTGCTATCATTATTTAATCTTTTATTAATTGCATTAGATATTGGCCATAACTATTCTTTAAAAACGGCTTCGCTAGTACTTTTAGCGCTTGTTTATTTAGCCAACCATTATTAAATGCAATCTCTTCTAAACAGGCTATTTTATAGCCTTGACGTTTTTCGATTGTTTCAACAAACTGTGCAGCTTCAAGTAGGCTTTCGTGAGTACCTGTGTCTAACCACGCAAAGCCACGGCCAAGCATTTCTACATTAAGCATCCCTTGCGCTAAATACATTTCGTTAAGACAGGTAATTTCAAGCTCACCACGCACGGATGGTTCAACTTGCTTTGCCATTTTCACCACTGAGTTATCATAAAAATATAACCCAGTTACCGCAAAGTGTGACTTTGGGTTGCATGGCTTTTCTTCAATCGAAATTGCTTTTTGATTTTCGTCAAACTCGACCACACCAAAACGTTCTGGATCTTTTACTTGGTAGCCAAACACAGTTGCACCATGGCCATTATCAGCATTTTCTACCGCATGCTTTAATTTGGGAGTAAAGCCTTGCCCGTAGAAAATGTTATCTCCAAGCACTAAACAAACATCATCATCACCTATAAACTCTTCGCCTAAAATAAATGCTTGCGCTAGGCCATCAGGGCTAGGTTGTATGGTGTAACTGAGTTTTATACCAAAGCGTGAACCGTCACCTAATAAACGTTTAAATGAATCGCTATCTTCTGGGGTTGTAATTATTAATACTTCACGAATGCCAGCTAACATTAGAACTGATAGCGGATAGTAAATCATCGGTTTGTCGTAAATTGGTAGTAACTGCTTAGATACACCCATAGTAATTGGGTAAAGGCGAGTGCCCGATCCACCTGCTAGGATAATTCCTTTCATGTTACTCTCCTTTAGCTTGCGTATTTATTTCACCAAGACGTTCGCGTTGATACGAGCCATCCTGTACATTTTTAGACCATTGTTGATTATCCAGATACCATTTAACCGTTTTACGTAATCCTGTTTCAAAAGTCTCTACTGGTGTCCAATTTAATTCGTTACTCATTTTTGATGAGTCTATTGCATATCTGCGGTCGTGGCCTGGTCGGTCAGTTACAAATGTTATTTGCTCTGAATAATTAGACCCTTTAGGTACCAATTCATCTAAAATACTACAAATAGTTTGTACTACTTCAATATTTTTCTTTTCATTATGTCCACCGATGTTATATATTTCACCAACTTTGCCTTCGGTTACTACTTTGTAAAGTGCACGTGCGTGATCTTCTACATATAGCCAATCCCGAATTTGGTCGCCTTTACCATAAATTGGTAAGCTTTTACCTTCAAGTGCGTTGAGTATTACTAGCGGAATTAACTTTTCAGGGAAGTGGTAAGGGCCATAATTATTTGAACAATTTGTAACTATCGTAGGAAAGCCATAAGTACGTAGCCACGCACGGACTAAATGGTCACTAGACGCTTTACTTGCTGAATAAGGACTGCTTGGTGCATAAGATGTTTGTTCTGTGAACAAAGGCAGCTCTTTACCCAAAGTATTCCCTTCCTGCTCATCAGGATGTGGTAAATCACCATAGACTTCGTCCGTTGAAATATGATGAAAACGAAAAACTTTTTTAGCTACAGTTTCTAATGTATTCCAATATTCACGAGCTGCTTCTAGTAAGTTATAAGTGCCCACGATATTAGTTTGTATAAACTCTGCAGGGCCTGTGATAGAGCGATCTACATGGCTTTCTGCCGCTAAGTGCATTACAGCATCAGGTTTATGTGTTTTGAAAACTCGGTCAAGCTCTGCTCTGTTACAAATATCAACCTGTTCAAATGTGTAGCGTTCACTAACAGATACCTCTAAGAGGGACTCTAAATTCCCTGCATAAGTTAACTTGTCTAAGTTTATTACCGAGTTATTTGTATTATTAATAATATGGCGTATAACAGCAGAACCAATAAAACCGGCTCCCCCAGTAACTAATATTTTCATTACCAAATACCCTTTGTATCAATTAGATACTCACTTTTAATTGCTTGGTTTTTAAATTCTTTATGATCAACTAATAATAAATGAATGTCTGCATTAACTTTTGCGTTATTAAATGTAGATAACTCAAATGTTGTTATATTGACCGGTAGTTCTTTGATATTAGGTTCAACTGCAATGACAGAACCGGAATGCAGTGCTGCAATTTTTTTTGTTATATTTAATGCAGGGCTTTCTCGTAAATCATCGATATCTGGTTTAAAAGCCAAGCCATAACAGGCAACCGTTACATCTTTTGTTGTTTTAGTTGGGTTAGCTTGTAAGTAGTCTGCAATTGCTAACTTGACTTTATTTATGACCCATTGCGGTTTTGCATCATTCACTTTACGCGCTGTATGAATTATTTGTGCCTGTTCTGGAGTTTTACTAACAATAAACCAAGGATCTACTGCGATACAGTGCCCACCAACTCCCGGACCAGGTTGTAGAATATTAATACGTGGATGACGGTTAGCTAAGGAAATAAGCTCCCACACGTTTATATCTAGTTTATCGCAAATAATTGAAAGCTCATTAGCAAATGCAATTTGTACATCACGGCATGAATTTTCAGTTAATTTGGCCATTTCAGCAGTGCGAGCATTTGTTATTACACACTCACCTTGTACAAATGTCTTGTAAAGCTCAACAGACCGAGCTGAGCATTTAGCGGTAACACCACCTATTACACGATCGTTTTCTACTAACTCACGAACAACATGGCCTGGTAATACACGTTCAGGGCAATGCGCTACATTTACATCTATGTTTGTATCTGTATAACTACTTTCAGGGCCCGGAAATGTTAAATCTGGTCGAGCAGCGGCTAACCACACAGCCATTTGCTCAGTAGCGCCAACAGGGGATGTTGATTCTAGTATTACTAAGTCACCTTTTTTAAGTACTGGCGCAATAGCTTCACTGGCTTTTTTGATATAACTTAAATCAGGCTCAGGTATTTCAGAGTCGCTTTCTTTATTTAAAGAGCTCTTGAATGGTGTTGGTACGGCTATTAAAAATGCATCAGCAGGTTCAGGAGTGGTCGTCGCTTTTAAATACCCTTCAGTAACTGCAGCATGAACAATCATATCTAAATCAGGTTCTACTATATGTATTTCACCACGGTTAATAGTGTCGACTGCATGTTGATTTACATCAACCCCGATTACTTTTATTTTTCGTGATGCGAACATGGCTGCAGTTGGTAAGCCAATATAACCTAAACCAACAACTGAAATCGTATTAAATGACATGGTGATCCTTTTTGAAGTGCGCGAGATAAACTCCCGCCTACAACTCTAATTTAATTATTCTTTAAGCTAGCTTTTAATATCAAGGCTAACGATTTATTGTTAACCTTTCACTTTTAATTTCTTGCTAAAATATCGCAAATACGTTGGCAAGCTTTACCGTCACCATAAGGGTTATGAGCGCGGCTCATTGTTTTATATGACTCGTCATTAGTTAAGAGCTCGTTTAATGCTGAAGTTATTTTAGCTACATCTGTACCAACCAACCTAACTGTACCAGCATCTACTGCTTCAGGACGTTCAGTTGTATCACGCATAACTAAGACAGGTTTACCTAGACTTGGTGCTTCTTCTTGTATGCCGCCTGAGTCAGTTAAAATTATATGTGCACAATTCATCAAGTACACAAAAGGTAAATATTGTTGCGGCTCAATTAAATGGACGTTGTTTACATCTTTTAAAATGCGCTTAACTGGCTCTTGTACATTAGGATTTAAGTGTACAGGGTAAAGTATTTGGCAATCTGGATGCGCTTTAGCTGTTTGCGCTAACGCCTCACAAATACGCTCAAACCCGCCACCAAAGCTTTCACGGCGGTGGCCGGTAACTAAAATAAGCTTTTTGCTTTCATCAAGCATTGGGAACTGACCAGCTAACGTATTACTTAAATCGGTGTCATTTTCTATTTGTTGTTTAACTAGCAATAACGCATCAATAACCGTATTACCTGTTACCGATATATTTTCAGCTGCGACATTTTCTTTAAGTAAGTTAGTTTTAGAGTTTTCGGTAGGTGCTAAATGGTATTTTGTAAGGGATCCCGTTAATTTACGATTGCCTTCTTCTGGCCACGGTGAGTAGATATTACCTGTACGTAAACCTGCCTCAACATGCCCTACTGCTATTTGTTCGTAATAGGCTGCTAAACTTGCTGCGAACGTTGTAGCAGTATCACCATGTACTAGTACTACATCGGGTTTGAATTCTTTTAGTACAGGAGTGAGCTCTAATAAAATACGGCTGGTTATTTCTGGTAATGTTTGCCCAGCTTTCATTAGGTTCAAATCGTAATCAGGTGTGATTTTAAACAGCTCAAGTACTTGATCTAGCATTTCACGATGCTGCGCTGTTACACAGCATTTTGATTCAAAGCGCTCATCTGCGGCAAGAGCATGAACCAGTGGAGCCATTTTAATAGCTTCAGGGCGAGTACCGAATACCGTTAATACTTTCACTTTTATATCCTTTAATAAATTAAATTCAGCTATTAGCGTACCCATATTTAGTTACGTATAATAGTCAACTTCATAGAAGCAGTGAGGTTTATTTTCACTATTTTATGGTGCAAAACATCTCAGCATTCACACTATGAGTAACCGATTGGTCATTAAGAAATTGTATTTTTACAATTTTGTATCTCAGCTTTATTTATACCCACTGAGACACTTTTTTCTAAATTGAGACAGTCAATTTAGACTATCTCATTGTAATTGTTTGTTTTTGCACTTTTATTTAAAAGTGCCCAATAGGCCCTCAAAAAACTAGACGTTTAAACCTAGTCTTTATCTTTGGCTACATAGTGTCTGATCAATACTATCATTACACTTAGCATTCCACCTAAAAGTACACCTAGTACACAGATTAATGCGCGCTTAGGTTTAAACTTTTCTTCTGGTACTAATGCTGCATCAATGGTTTTAAATACGTATTCATCGCGTACTTTAGCAAACATAATTGTTTTAGTTTGCTCTTCAACTAATTTGTAAAGTACCGCACGTATATCAGCAATTTTAGTTTGCTCTAGCTGCTGAGTTAAAAAGTCAGTACTTTTTATTGCTTCTAACACATCGCGCTCTTTCATAGTTTGATTAATATCTTCAATCAGCCAACTAACCCATTGCTGCGCAACACTAGGAGATACATGCTCTACCGACACGGTAACCATACCGCTTTCTTTATCAGTACTTGCACTTATTATTTTGCTAAAAACCTTAAAGGCTTCTTGCATAGATGGTTCAGGTTTAAAAGGCGCTTCAACTTCACGTAGCCATTTATTATTTTGAGCATCGTACATTTCGCTATCATATACAACCGTATTCGTTTGCATATCCCACGTTTTAGCAGCCATTAAGTCTGGTAAGATGTTATGCGTTTGAATAAAGTCGCTGGCAAACTGGCGTGACTTTAACACCTCAATGGCTAATTGTGCTTTATTACTTGAACCAGCACCTAAATTAACACCCGCTAAGCTGGCTAAACCACCGAACTGACCTGCTAATCCCGCTAAACCACCTGAGCCTTCTTGCTCTGCAGGGGCTAACAACGCTTCCGACTTATAGATATTAGGTTGGTTAATTGCGTAAACAACGGATGCAACTGCAAACAATGTTGTAATTGCTATTATTAACCATTTCCCTTGCCAAATTACAGCAAACAGCTCACGTAAATCTATTTCGTCGTCAGCGATGTTATTGTTATGGCTTTGCACGTATTCGTTATTCTCTTTTATATTTGCTTGGTTATTGTTCATATAAATCTCGGTTGATAGCTAAAGCTATTTATTAGTCTTGCAGCCAGGCTTGCGGTCCGGTTCGTCGCAGAGGTGTCTTGCTTCAACTTGGAAGTAAAACTATTTACTTTCAAGTCATTCAGACACGCTTCCGCCCCTAGGTTGCAGTTCCTACGTACTGATTTAATTGCTAATTTTTGTTTTCACTATTTTGTACATGTTAACTAAAACCAAAGGATTACTTTGGTTTTAGTTTTTAATTTATTACTTTACTTAAAGGCTACCGATTGCGGCTACTGCTACACCTAATTGATACAGTATTTGCGTTGCGGTACTCCACAGCGTTAGCTTGTCCATATGCCCTGCGTCCATAGGTACTACTATGGTGTCACCTGGCTCTAGCTGCTCTGAGTTATTAACTGCAAACCAATTACCCGTGTTAGGTATTTTTACCGAGCCATTGGCTTTAATTATATAAATGCGGTCGTCATCAGCACGCTCTTTAAGGCCTCCACTTAGCTTAAGGTAGTCGTCTACGCTTATACCCGCTTTATATAAGTGTGTAGTTGCATAATTAACCTCTCCCACTACGCTGATAGAGTCGCGCTTACTCGGTACATAAAGTGTATCGCCATCTTGTAGCACTAAGTTTTGCTGGTTATTTGCAATTAAAGGCAGGTCGATAACTAAACGTCCAACTGCTTCCACGCTTGCCAAATCGTTAAGTAACTTGTTCATTTCGTCGTACGAAAGCGCGCTGCTGCTTACAGAGTCTTGAAAACTCTTTGATGCTACGTCGCGTCTTAGCTCAGTTGCCAAACGCGCTAACTGCTGTTGCTCTTGCTGCTTAACTGACTGGCGAATAAATACCGCTGCCTTTTGCTCAGCAAAATCTGAAAAACCACCTGCGCGCTCTAACAAATTAGTTAATGTTTCGCCACGGCGAATGGTGTAAGTTCCAGGGAATAATAGCTCCCCCTTTAAGGTTACTTTTACGTTTTCTTGCCAGTTTGGAATTGCAAAAATATTCAGGCTGTCTTTACTTTGTAAAGCAATACGGTTTTGTTCATTACCATTTACTACTTGATCAAAGTCTATTTTTATATGCTCTACTTTTGAAGCATCACCATCAACCATACGGGTAATTTCGGCTTGTTTGGTATAAGCCGATTCAAGTAAGCCACCCGCTGCCGTCACAAGGTCAGCAACTTCGCCAGCTATCGTTAATGGGTAAACACCTGGGTAAGTAACACTGCCGTTAATTTCTACTAGCTGAATAGCTTGCTCGGTCGATGCTTGGCGTTTAAGCTTTTTAAGGATTGGCGCTAATAAATTGTTACGGCTATAAGGTGTATAACTTGCTGCACTTAATTGGTTACTATTTTCACCTTGTGTTGCAGCTTGCTCAATTGATGCATCTTTTTTAGTACCTGAGCCAGTTGCCGCTAACGTTAACTTTTCATCTTGTTTTTCTTCAAACTCACTAAATACAAGTATTTTGTCGTTGGCGTTTAAGGCTAGGTCGTTTTCGCTATTTTTAATAATAGCTAAAGCTACATCAAACTGATGCACTTCTATGTCACCATTTATGTTTATTTCGCGTACTAATAAGCCATAACTTAAATCAGCTTGGGGAAGTAGATCGCCACGTACCGACTTTAGAACATCGGAAATACGTTTACCTTGGTGCCATTGATAGCTACCAGGGCGTACTACGGCACCGATTAAATTAACTGAATTTTTATATTGTGAGCTTATGGTATTAAAGCGTACGCGGTCGCCGTCTTCGGGAATATAGTTTATGCTATTAGCAGAAAAGTCTACGGTAAGTACTTCTTTACGATTGTTGTTAAAACGCTCTACCACTGCATTTTTTGTATAAGCACCTGGTTTTAAGCCGCCAGCCATAGCTAGTAATTCTTTCGCCGTTTCGCCTTTTTTAAGTTCGAATATAGCTGGGCGTTTCACTAAGCCTTCTACTTTTACTTGTGCACCAACTGAAGGTACAAATACGGCGTCACCGGGCTTTAAAGTTATATCGTTACTGCTATCACCATGAATAAGTAAGTCGTACAAATCAAAATTAGCAACTACTTTACCCGCACGCTTTACTTGAATGTTACGCAATGAAGCAATATCAGATACACCACCACTTACAAATAATGCATGCGATACAGTAGTTAAAGACGATACATTATAACTACCAGGCTTGTATGCTTCGCCAAGTACTAAAATACGCATGCTGCGTAACTGACCAAGCGACACAAATACTTTAACGCCAATAATTTCTTGTTCTACTTTAACTTTTATTAATTCTTTAACCTCAGCGAAGGTTAAACCTGCAACTTGTACTGGGCTTAAGTTAGGGATGCTAATGCGCCCTTCGCGATCAACGTTCACTTCAAATCTATCGCTTTCTTTACCATAAAAGTTAATTAGTAGCTGATCGCCACGCCCTACAAGGTAGGTGTCAGGCACTGCTGCGGTTTCGCTAGGCATAAATGTAGTAGGTTCACCTGCAAAAAGCTCATAACCAAATGGCTTAACTGTATTAGGGTTTTGTTTTGCTGGTTCTGCTTTTGCTGCTTGCTCTTGTTGTACTAAACGAGGACCGATTGTTGGTTCTTCAACTTGAGGTTGATTACTTGATTGGCTTGACCCAGTTATTACCGATAGATCAACACCGTACTGCTTTGCCAATGCCTGCTGCTGAGACTTTGGTAATTTTTTAAATTGCTCTATTTGCGACGCACTCGGAGTGAATGCTAATGCACTAAAGCTGCATATTAATACTAAAGCACTAAATAAGTGTTTAAA
>TARA_R110000772_G_scaffold42318_1_pt1 | contig 24528 bp, 40 predicted proteins | sample TARA_R110000772 | Tara Oceans TARA_R110000772 (sample SAMEA4397948) | marine metagenome | biome: Polar Biome; feature: [SRF] surface water layer (ENVO:00010504); material: water (ENVO:00002006), including particulate matter (ENVO:01000060) such as... | depth 5 m | reverse complement strand
AGCCAAAATGCTTGTGCTAGAGTCGGAGCAGTCATTACAGGCGAGGATGATATTACTTGGGGCGAATGGGTTTATCCATGCGATCAACAGGTTTTTAATTCGCCACTCTGGAAAACCAATCCTAAACAACAGGTAGGATATTTAGCTGTAAAATTTTGGGCTAGGTTTTACACTCCTGACGTTTTACTTGGCGCATATACTCCGGATGAATTACACGATTATTCAGAGCGAGATATTACACCGTCAAAAGATATGCAGGAATCAAAGCGAGGCGGTGCATTTGGTAAACTTAAAGCAGTTGACCAAGAAGTGGAAGATATTGTTGTGGAGAACCATTCAGAGGCTATCAACATAGATAAAAGCATGGATTTATACACTGGTTATAAATATTTAATAAGAGATCAAGATGATCTTGAGTTATTAAAAGGAGTCAGAACCACAATTTTAGCTGAGGGATTATTAACTGATTTTGATTTATCGGCATTGTTAGACTTGGCAGAAACTAAAATACAAAAATTGGAGCAAGAAACATGAGCAAGGGCGTAAATAAAGTAATTATAGTCGGTAATTTAGGTCGAGACCCTGATGTAAAAGTAACAGCAGGAGGCGTTAATATTTGCAGTTTAGCACTAGCAACAAGTGAAAGCTGGAAAGATAGCGCAGGACAAAAACAAGAGCGTACCGAATGGCATAATTGCACCGCGTTTGGAAAACCAGCCGAGATAATAGCTCAATACGCAAACAAAGGTGATAGGTTATATATTGAGGGCAAGCTTAGAACTGATAAATGGCAGGATAAAGACGGCAATGATCGATACACTACCAAGATAATAATAGACCAATTCCAGTTGTTAGGCGGTTCTTCTGGTGCAAGTCAGAGTGTTAATCAACCGCAACAAGCACCACAACAATCACAAGCACCGCAACAGCAATCCGGTTATAACCAACAGCAACCTAACCCAAAACAGCAACAGCAAAATACTAGAGGCGCACCCGCTGAACCTGATTTTGATTTTGATGATTCAATACCTTTCTAGCAAGCAAAAAAAAGCCCCAATTAAGGGGCTGTTCCGCATCGGGGCAAGTCGATGCTATGCAAGAGGATAAACCTTGCGTGAACAGAATATTATCAATTACTACTGATGTTTACAATAGTTTAAAAAAAACATAATATTTAGAACCAAAAAAATAGGGCAAGAAAAAAATGGATATTAGAAAGTCTTTTGTGTTGCACGTTGACAGTTTGGAAATTCTTGACGACTTAACCGATGAGCAAGCAGGTAAATTATTAAAATCAATGCTTTTGTTTTATAGAAATGAGAGTTTAGATCAGTTGGATCAGCTAACTAAGATTGCATTAAAACCATTTATTAACCAATTTGTTAGAGATAATAAAAAGTGGGAAGAAAGGGCTGAACGCAGTAGGAGCAACGGATACAAGGGAGGTAGACCTAAAACTACAGATAACCCGAATAAACCCGCTGGGTTATCTAGGTTAAAAAAAGAACCCGAAGAACCTGTTAATGGTAATGTTAATGTTAATGATAATGTAAATGTTAATGATAATGTAAATGTTACTTTAAAAGATAAACAACCTTGTCAAGCTATCGCTATGACCACACCGCAAAAAACCACACAAGCTCAGGCTATTTTTGATTACTGGGTTTCTGCAATGGATAAAAACCCTCAGACAAGCAAGCTAACAGCAAAGCGCAAAAAGGTAATTAATGACAGGCTAAAGGATAAATATACTCCCGACATGATAATGAGAGCTATTGATGGGTGTAAACAGGATAGTTTTAGTATGGGTGATAATGACCGCAACAAACCATTCAATGATATTGAGTTAATATGTCGCACTGGTGAAAAGCTAGAAAGTTTTTACGTGGTAACACAAAAAAAGTCTAACAACTTAAAAGGTCTAGCTTTAAAAAATTACAACAACATGAAAAACATTGATCTGGACCAATTATGAATCAGGCAGAATTTAAAAATTTAATGTTTGGTATGGGTAGCTATTTTGGTAAAGAAGTTGATCCGCAGGTTTTATCAATTTATTGGAGAAAATTAAAGGAATTATCAGTTGATGATTTTAGTCAAGCGGTTGATGCTTGTATTATGGAATTGAAGTGGTTTCCAAAATTACCTGAGATATTTGAAAGAGTTCCAGAACCTAAAGCATTGGAAAATAAAAGTAACCTTTCTTGGGATGAAAATACTCAGATATTAATGGATAAATACGGTAGTAAAAATGATTAAACAGAAAGCAAATAAAAAATGCAATGTATGCAAAAAAATATTTAGACCGTTTAACTCAATGCAAAAAGTTTGTGGTACAAAATGCGCCTTAACAATAGCTCAAGAAAAAACACGCAAAGATGAAAAAAGTAATTTACAGGAAAGGCGGCGTAGATTAAAAACCAGTTCAGATTTAAAGCGTGAAGCACAAGTGCCATTCAACAAGTACATAAGACTACGCGACCAATCAGAACCTTGCATAAGTTGCCAGAGGCATCACGCCGGACAATATCATGCAGGTCATTATATAAGCGTAGGGGCAAGCGGTTCACTTCGTTATAACGAGCTTAATTGCCATAAACAATGCGCCCCATGTAACAATCACCTCAGCGGAAACATAGTTCACTACCGAGTTAATCTTATTAAAAAAATAGGACTTGAGCAGGTTGAAGCTTTAGAAAATGACCATGAAATAAAAAAATATTCAAGAGATGAACTCATTGATATTAAAGAGCTTTATTCAAAAAAAGCCAGAAAAATAGAAAAAGAATTAAATTAAATGATAAAAAGTTGTTTACAGCAAGTAATCACGTATGTATTATAGACCTATTGAAACAGCAAACCAAACAGGGCAAGGAAAATGGAAACTTTTAGAAGAACAAGAAAATTTAAAAAAATAAATATCGGAGACTATAAAGCAATAGAATGTAGATTTGGAATAGTCATGGTAAAAAGTTTTAGTTTTTCTGATATTGAATTAGCACTATCAACTAAAAGCGTTTTTCCAACTTTTAATAATTTAACGATTATTAATTCAGAAGATAATTACAACATTGAACTAACTTACAATATTTTAAATTAAACCATAGAGGGCAAGACTATGAACATTGAACAAGCAAAATTAGTGGTTACTCAGAAATTAAATTCATTTGATATTTACGACTTAATAACAGGCAGTGATTTTCACAAAGATTTTCCAGAGGCTTTCCATGACGGCGAGGGTAGCGCAGAAAGAAGAAAGGCATTCCATGAAGCTATGACTTGGTCTAGAGAGCAGGAGTTTTTAGCTAATTCTTTATACAACCCAATTGATGATTTGCAGGTCGGTGACGGTATAACACTAAGCGGTTACTCTGACCGTTCAGCATATACAATTATAAAGCGCACTAAAAAAACAATTACACTTCAGCGTGACAATGCAAAACTTTTAAATATGGACGATCTAAAGTTTCACATTGGAGGTTTTTCGGCGCATTGCAGTAATCAAGGCGCTCAAGAATATGATTATACTCAAGATGCTGATGGTTATTGCACACAAATTAGACGCAGACAAACAGGCGCATGGAAAACAACAGGTCAAACTAGCGGTGCTATGCGAGCAAGTGTAGGTCGTCATGAGTTTTATGATTACAACTTTTAATAATAAATTATTTACGTCACGTAGTTAATAAATTACGTGACAATTTAAAATAAAAAAGGGCAAGAAAATGACTGCAATAATGGAAGAAAAAATAAAAAAATGTGATGAGTGCAAAAAGAATACTAAGCATTATCGAAACACACAAAAGTCTAGCGGTTTTATGATCCTTGTTCACCTTATCCTAATAATATGCACCGCCGGAATATGGCTACCAATTATTTTATTGTGGAAATTTTGTTTTATTAATATTGGCGGCTGGATGTGTGGCTCATGTTAGATATGGAATTAAAAATAACTAAAAACGGCGTAATTAGAAAAAAAAGCGATAACGAATTAATGGCTTTTTACTTTGACTTAGATAAAGAATTACACTTAATTGATGATAAGTTAATCACAACAAAAGTTGATTGCAATTGTTTAGAACAGGCGTTTAATTTAGTAAGGGAAAAGAATGGCGAAACAAACTGATTACATGGCGGGGGTTATTGAGTCTGAGGCAATTATAAAAACAAAAGGTTTGGCATCAGCTGAGGTTAGTTTAAATGATTTTTATATTCTTGGAGGTGGGGGTGGTGTCAATATGATTGACTTTATCAATGGATTCAAAAGTGCAATTGAGCATTACAAAAGTTTAATAAATAACAAAATTGATTTTTAAGGTACAAAATGAAAAACGTAGTAGTAGAAACATTACCAGAGTTTATAGCTAGAAACGGCGAATCCAAGACACAATTTGCGGCGCGTGTTGGCATTTACAAGCAGGAGATAACAAAGTGGCAAGCAAAAAATTATATCGTCGTAGACGGCGTTTTATGCAGACAAATGCGAGATTTTAATAATTAGTTAATTAATTAGAGGGTAAGGATATGAGCAATCAAAAGTTGCAAGATGTAATTATAGGAAAATTGGATAGTATTTTAACGCGGATCAGTGCTATTGAATCGCAATTGGATAACATGAAAAGTGATGATGATTTTTTGTTAGAGCAAGTAAATATAAGTGACAATTTACCAGAAGAAATACCATCAACATATACTAATATTATAAACCGAAGTTTAATGCCTGATAATGGTCTTGCTCCGTCATCTAAAAGAATATATGAACTGGCAGATCAAAGAATACTGCAGACGCTCCCGCAATATAGACGGATGATTAATGGTTTCAATGCGGGTTACTCAGCTTTTGATATATCTAGTCACATGGTCAACAAACCATACCACACGGAAAGCGCAGTAAAGAAAATGTTAGTAGTAGGAAAGCGCAGAGGTTACGTTACGGTAGATAATGGAAAGTATATCTGCAACATATAATTTAAGAGGATAAAAAAATGACTGGATTTGACTTGGGAATACAAATAGGTATCGGAATAATATTGGCTCCATTTATTATTAGCATCGGGTTTTATTTAATAATGCTAACAATTGGATTGATAGGCGGGATATGCAGTTGGATTTTTAATGGGTTTAAATAAATAATAAATAAAGGTTTACATAGTGTAAGTAATAAAATATTATTTAGTTACTAACTAAAAAGGGCAAACAAATGAATAAATACAGTGACGTAACATTAACAACTCAAGCTTATAACGCAGTAAAAAACAGTAATACAAAATGGAACAAAGATCACATTAAAGCATTTTTCAGAAGTAGGATAAATAAACCGTTAGATGATGCGGCTTCAATTGGTGTTTTAAATAGAGTGTCAATTTTAGAGGGTATATCAATGGAAGTAATTAATGGAAAAAAACACGTTTTTACAAGCTCAAGCACATTATCAAAAAAGCTACTAGCTAATTTCCTTTACGGCAGACCAGTAAACTAATCAATCAGGGCTTTTGATTAGCCCTCTAGGAGTATTTATGACTTATTGCCATATATCCGCACAAATAGCACAGCACGCTCATGACTGTAACGATGAAACATGCTCAGAATGTGATAGTGAAAATTTGGAAATAGAACAATCAGGTAATCTATGGTCTAAAAATTGTTTAGATTGCGGTCACTACGAGGATAATCATCAGAATTATGAGTAATAAATAATGGATAGTTTAACAGCAAAGCAAAGCATAGTGTATAAGATGATGCTAACAACAAAAACGTATGAAAATATGGAGGTCATTATGAATCTATCAAAAGGTGGCATCCGTTTTTATGTATCTCAAATAATGTCAAAAATGGATTACAGCAATCGCATAGAATTAATGTCTGATTATTACGCACAAAATCACAAATTCAACATTAAAAAACATAATTGCGGGTTAACTTTAAACGACCTAGAAACAAACATATTTAATTGCATTATCAAAGGTTTTACATTGTCAGAAACGGCTTTGATTGTTGGTATAAAAATTAATATGGTTCGTTGTAAAAGAACTAGAATTATGAAGCTGGCAAAAGTTGGTAATGCTTTGCAGTTAGTTTGCAAATATTACAACATCGGCAATGAATTTAAAGGCGGTGCAGAGTGAGCGATTTGATAAAGAGGTGGCGCAAGCTTTCTGAAAATAAAAAAATGATACATAGCATTCCCCAAGTTATGCAAATGATAACAATGTTAGAGGAACAAGAAAATAAAATTACAGAGCTTGATAACGAGATTTATGAAATGGCAGAATTTAATGATATTAATCACAACGATTGCGAAATTCTAATAGCTAAAAATACAGAGCTTGAGAAAGCCTTACTGTGGTCGAGGGATAGCAACACAGGCTTTGAGCCATCAGTCAGTGTAATGCAGAGATATTATGACAAGCTATTACCTAAAGGCGGTGCAGAGTAATGGCTATTATTAATTGTGTAACTGAATCAGATGATGCTTTTATTGAGATACGTTTATCGGTCGAAGAAGCGAAAAGCATTATATCATCATGGGATTTACCCTTGGATTTTAAGCAAACTCTTCTCGGTGCTGTTAAGTGTGCAAATACGTTTAAAGGCGGTGCAGAGTGAATAATTTTGATATAGCAAATGCTTGTAGATTAAACAATCTGAGTGAAGAAGAGTTTATATCTCAAATATCATTAAATTTTTTAGCCATCATGGACATGAAACTAGAAGAGCATAACGATGACCCGCTTACTATTACGCGGGGTAATGTGTCTTTGTTGGTATTCAGACCTAAAGACAAAGGCGGTGCAGAGTGAGTGATGGAACAGTTACCTTTAAAGTCAAAGGTGTTAGTGACACTGGGGAAATTCTTTTTGGTTCAAGAGAAGTTCAAGCAATAATGCAAAGCACGGTTAACGGTTACGAAAAGCGCATTGCAGAGTTTGAAAAAAGGCTATCCAATGCTGAAACTATGGGCAGTGAAGAACAGGCAAAGCGCGACCTAGAGCAACAAGTAAAAAGCCTATCGGAATTTGCAGAATCACTTTTATTTAGGGATTGTCTAGAAAATACATTTGAAAGACATGATGTTTTAGAAAGAATAAAAGATATTAAAGGCGGTGCAGAGTGAGTGAATTTAAACAATACAAAAGAAGTCAAATTGCTGAATTACGAGGATACGTAGAAGGTGAAGCACTGCATGGCGTTTCAATTTCAGTAGAGGATGATTTAGCAGGTTCACCCAAAGAAGGAGATATGATTGCTAGAAACCCCAAAAACCACAAAGATCAATGGTTAGTTGCTAAACAATATTTCAAGGATAATTTTGAAGAATTTAAAGGCGGTGCAGAGTAATGGCTAATGATTTATGGCGCACACCACCGGAAGTATTTCAGTATTTTAACAAAGATTATAATTTTATTTGTGACGTTGCGGCGAGTAATGAAAATCATTTATGTACTAATTACTTAACTGAAAAAGACAATGGGTTAACATCAGCTTGGAATTACTCAGTTTATGCTAGTGAGTACGTGTGGTGTAATCCTCCATATTCTCAGCCCTTGCCTTGGGTAAAAAAAATTATTTATGAATCAAAAACTAACGGCATCGGCACTGTTTTATTATTAAACCATGATATGACAACTAAGTGGGCTAGTTTGCTATTATCAATAAATTGTCACATTATAGTGATTACCGGATCGCGCATATCATTTTTAAATGAGTTTGGCGTTCCTACTAACGGAAACAGCAAGGGGCAAGTCGTTTTTATAATACCTCCCTATGTTGATACAAACAGAAAACCGACCACTGAGTACGTAAACTTATCAATAATAATGGCAGATAAAAATGAAAAAGAATCATTATGATTTTGTTGTAAAAAGCATATCAGAACTAAAACCTTATGAGTCTAACAGCCGTCTACATTCCAATGACCAGATAACCCAAATAATGAAAAGCATATCTACATTTGGGTTTACTAATCCGGTGTTAATAGATGAATTAGGCGGAGTTATTGCAGGTCATGGAAGGTTAGAGGCGGCAACTAGGCTAGAGCTTTCTGAGGTGCCTTGTGTAGTCATTACAGGTTTAGACCAACATAAGAAAGCGGCTTTAGTAATTGCGGATAATAGAATAGCGGAAAATGCCAGTTGGAATTTTGATGCTCTAAAAAGTGAGCTAGGGTTTTTAAATGATGTTGAGTTTGATTTGTCATTAACTGGTTTTGATGATGATTATTTAGCTAATATATTTGAGACTGATATATTTGGGGATGGTGAAAATGATCTTGAAAAAGATCCATCAGCACCTAAAAAAACCGACTATGGCTTTTGTGAATTTGCCGTAGTTATGCCAGTGGATGATAAAGCTGGATTAATGAAAGCTATCAACAAAATTAAAGCAGACAACAACCTAAACGCCAACTATGAAGCGTTGCTATATTTGGCTAAAAACTATGACTAAAATATACAAAAAAAAATACATGGATGATAAAAACGTCTATGAAATGGCACTTGAACGCATTGAATATTTATACGTAAATTATGATGATGTTGTAGTTTCTTTTAGTGGAGGAAAAGACAGTACAGCTATGTTGTTATGTGCCGTTGATGTTGCGACAAAATTAGGAAAGCTACCAGTAAAAGCTTTTTTCTACGATGAGGAGGCAATACACACAACAACTATTGAATACGTTGAGCGTATAAGGAATGATCCTAGAATTGATCTTGAATGGTATTGCTTGCCAATAAAGCACAGGAACGCATGTTCTAATGAACAGCCGCATTGGTATTGTTGGAATGAAGAAGAACGTGATATATGGTGTCGTGATATGCCTGATGTCGGTATAAAAGATCATGAGCGTTTTAGGTTTGGAATGTCAATGCAAGAATGGGGCATTGAGCATTTTAGAAACACTGGGAAAGTAGTAATACAAGGCATTAGGACTGAGGAAAGTTTAAGGCGTTACAGAGCCGTTGCTATGAAGAAAGATGAAAATTATATATGCAAGCCAGATAAGGGTGTTTATTTTGCATATCCAATTTATGACTGGTCTAGTGCTGATGTATGGCGTTTAGTTAAGTTAAAAAATGAGGACTATAACAAGACTTATGACATTTTTAATCGCAGTGAACAATACGGTATGCTATTAAATCAAAGAGTTTGTCCTCCATACGGCGAGGAACCATTAAGAGGATTACATTTATACGCTGAATGCTTTCCTGAATTGTGGGCTAAAATGATTAACCGCGTAAAGGGAGCATCAACAGCTTCAAGGTATGGGAATACAGAGTTATATTCTGAGGGTTATAAACCAGATCAGACTAGCTGGAAACATCAAGTAAAAAACCTACTAGAAACATTTGATGGTGACAACAAGAAACAGGTCGCTGGATTTTTAAATAGTGCAGTACGTAGCCACAAAAAACAGACCAGTGACATAATACCGGAGAATACGCCTCATCCACTTTCCGGTGTTAGTTGGAAGTACCTTGCTAAAATTGCTACAAGGGGAGATTTTAAAGGTCGTATCATGCAGGACTTAACAGGTCAGGCAATAAAGCAACAAAATAAAATGGGTATAACTCAGCAACAAGCTAAAATACTCTATGGTAAAAAAAACAAATAACTGAATAGGATAGTATTATGAAAGGTCAGCCAATAAATGACGTACAATGGATTGATAGAGATTCTATTAAGCCTAACGGATATAACCCTAACAGAGTCGCAAACCCTGAGCTAAAGTTGCTTAAAATAAGTATTATGGAAGATGGCTGGACTCAGCCAATAGTTATAAATCCAGATAATGAAATAGTTGATGGTTTTCATAGGTGGACTATTAGCGGTGATAAAGATATTAGAAAGTTAACAGGTGGAAAAGTTCCGGTAGTGGTAACATCGCCAAAGAACGAAGAACATCAAAAGATGAGTACAATTAGACACAACAGAGCTAGAGGTACTCATGGCGTTCTTGATATGGCTAAAATCATACAGTCAATGATTGACTCCGGCATTTCACAGCAAGAAATTGAAAGCCGTTTACAAATGGAACCGGAAGAAGTTGTTAGATTAGCATTGCGTGTTGGCATTCCTAAGTCTGATTTATTACAAGATGATACATTTAGCAAAGCGTGGAGCGTTTAGATATGGGTGATATTACAGAAAAATACGGTGCTTTTTATTATTCGGATGAATTTGGATTAGTAAATGAAAGCAGACCTAATGATTTATATTCATACAAGGCATATGCTGGTTATGGAAAAGTTAAAGTTTCTAAAGGGGATAGTTTAATAACTTTATCGCGCAATTTAGATTTTGCGTGTTGGGTTAGCGGCGTAAAAAATTTAGAAGTTGAATATCATGGTTTTGCTGTAAAGCTAAGAGGGTATCAGTGCGGTGACAAATCAGTTTCATTAAACCAGAATGTAAACTTGCCTTATGTTAACGGTTGCGCTACTCGACAAATATTCCCGCCTGAGCGTATTGGCGATCCAACATTGCAACAATTGACTATACCGCCACATACTTGCGAGCAGATGCATCATATACATGCTACGCCAAGAGTGGTATATGTTCTGAAAGGCAATGGCTATTCTATTGTAGGGCAAGCTGATAACGTAGAAGAAACTGAATTACGCGAGGGTATGCTTTGCGTATTAGATCCAATGTCACCACACCACTTCAGAACAGAGGATGAATACTTAACAGTTTTACCAGTTCACATTTTTAGCAGTACAGCCAATGAGCAAAATCATCCAATGTTTAACGGCACAAAGGAAGTATAAAAAGTAAGAAAGGCAACGAATAACCGTTGCCTTTTTATTGCTAGTGGCAATATTAACGGTGGTCAGTATGGAAAAACGCGGAAGAAAATTAATTACAATTGGCACTAAGGAAATAAACAAGGTTGAGCAGTTAGCGGCTAGAGGGTTATTAGACAAAGAAATCATGGTAATGCTTGGCTGGTCGCACGATACATTCTACAAAAAAAAGAAGTTACACTCGGAATTTTCTGATGCTATAGAGCGAGGTCGTGCATCTGGTCATGCGGCAGTGGCAAACAAACTATTTGATGCTTGCATGAAAGATAATATTTCAGCCATACAATACTATCTTGCTCGTAGGGCTGGATGGGTAGAACCTAAACAAGAGATTGCAACAGGTGGTGATGAAGCTCCTAGTGTTAATGTGTCTTTTGTAGTTAATGAACCAGTATCAGATATAAGAGTGACAAAAGGAGTATGAGCCTAGAACTTTCAGCACCTCAAAATATATTCCTCAATACGTTAAATACAAAATATCGTGCTTATGTTGGCGGTTTTGGATCGGGCAAGACTTTTGTAGGGTGTTTGGATTTACTCTTATTTGCGCTTAATTACCCGAAAGCGATACAAGGTTATTTTGCTCCTAGCTATGGCGCAATAAGAGATATATTTTTCCCAACAATTGCAGAGGCGGCAGAATTACTCGGCTTTACTGTTAAGATAAACATGAGCAACAAGGAAGTACATTTATTTAGAGGCGGTTTTAGTTATGGCACTATAATTTGCAGGTCAATGGATAACCCGCAAACGATAGTCGGTTTTAAGGTAGCAAGGGCGTTAGTAGATGAGATTGACATACTAACCAAACCAAAGGCTGAACAAGCATGGCGTAAAATAATTGCACGTTTACGATTAACCATACCTAATGTAGTTAACGGAATTGGAGTTACTACGACACCTGAGGGGTTTTTATTCGTGCATGATAGGTTCGCAAGTAGACCTACAGAATCATATTCAATGGTGCAAGCATCAAGTTATGAGAATCAAAAATACTTGCCAGAGGATTACATACCGAGTTTATTAGAATCTTATCCGTCAAAGGTTGCTCAGGCATATATCAACGGTGATTTTGTCAACATGCGTTCCGGCACTGTATACAATAATTATGACCGTAAATTAAACCACACTGATCGCACTGTAAAACCCGATGATATTTTATACATTGGTATGGATTTTAACGTGGGTCAGATGGCAGGAATTGTACACGTTAAAGATGAGTTAGGATTAATTGCAGTTGATGAAATAGTCGATGCTTATGATACGCCAGAAATAATACAAATGATTAAGGCAAGATACCCAAATCAAAGGATCAGAGTTTATCCCGATGCGGCAGGTGGATCACGTAAATCAGTTGATGCTAGTAAAAATGACATCGCATTGCTATCACAATCAGGCTTTACAGTGATTGCAGACAACAGCAATCCGAGGGTAAAAGACAGGGTTCTGGCTATGAATGTATTATTTTGTAATAATAACGGCATAAGGCGATACCGAGTTAATGCTTTAAAGTGTCCGACTGTAGCTGATAACCTTGAACAGCAGGTATGGAATGACGCAGGAGAGCCAGATAAAACTCAAGGAAAAGATCACACCAATGATGCTTGTGGCTATCTAGTGTATCAAGATTACCCGATAGAGAAACCTCTAAGGGATTTAAAAATACAATTTGCGAGGTAGCACAATGCCAGTTTCAACTCCTAATGATCAATACAGTTCAGCAATCTATAAATGGCAGTTAGTACGTGATTGCTGTAAAGGCAGTGATGCAGTAAAGAACGCGCAGAACCGCACACAACATGCAGAAACCAGAATAGATACAGCAACAGGAACATTGTATTTACCGCCTCCTAATCCTACCGATGAAAGCGCAGAAAATAGGGCTAGATACCGATCTTATAAAACCAGAGCTAACTTTGTTAACTTTACTGGTCATACTAAAGATGCTTTTGCTGGCATGGTATGCAGGAAAGATCCTATTATTCAGGTTCCGGTATCGCTTGAACCTATGATTTACAATGCTGATGGTATGGGTAACTCGCTATACACTGTTATTAAACGTTCATTAGATGAGGTTTTGCAGGTAGCTAGGGAGGGATTATTAATAGATTATCCATACGTAAATGAGAAAAAAAATGCGCGTCAAACTAATGGGATAACTCCTACCATAAAACCGTATTGTGCTGAGTCTATTATCAACTGGAAAACTAAAACAATTGATGGTCAAGAAGTGCTTTATTTAGTTGTATTGCGTGAGTCTATAGCGATTGCAGAAGATGATTTTACAGATACAGCAGAAGAACAATATAGAGTCCTTATATTAAATGATGACGGTGATTACGCGCAAAGAATGTATAACAAAGACGGTCAATTGCTGGTTATAAATGACGATGGCGATCTTGAAATAGTGCCTAAGCAAGTAAGTGGTAAACCGTTTAAATTTATACCGTTTATATTTTTAGGTGCTTTAAACAATGATCCAGATATTGATAAGCCCCCATTATATGATGTTGCAGAAGTTAATATTGCACACTACCGCAACTCTGCAGACTATGAAGAAAGTTGTTTTATGGTAGGTCAACCTACTCCGGTATTGTCTGGTCTAACTCAAAATTGGGTTGATGATGTTTTAGGCGGTGCGGTTATGTTAGGTAGTAGGGCGTTTATTACGCTACCAGTTGGCGGTAGTGCAATGTTGTTACAAGCTAACGCTAACCAAATGCCATTAGAGGGAATGCGGTTAAAAGAAAAACAGTTGATACAAATAGGCGCAAAGATAATCACTGAGGCTGGAGGTGTAGAAACTGCTGAGGCGGCGCGTATTAGGTTTAGTGGTCAGAACAGTAAACTGGCTACCATTGTAGATAACATTGAACAGGCGTATAAAATGATGCTTGAATGGTCGCTTTTGTTTATAGGTGGCACAGAGTCTGATATTGAAATAAAACTGAATAAAGAATTTTACGAGAAAGGTGCTGATCCTCAGATGATAACAGCCCAATTGATGATGCTAGATCGTCAGATAATAAGCACTAGCGATATTAGGGATTACTTGCGTAGGTCTGGAAATATTGACAGCGACCGCAGTGATGAAGATATTGATGATGATTTAGGTGAGGTTAACCCACTGTTATGAGTATAGTTGATGATTACATTCAGCGGCAGATCCTAACTCAGCGATTTATAAATTCGTTAAGCAGGAAATATAACGCGCAATTAATATCTATGCATGAAATGGTAGCGCGTATGATTACAAAGGCTGGTAATACAACTAAGCTTGAAGCTATTAGGCGTGATATAGAATTTGCCATTGGTGAGTCATTAGTTAAGTTTAATACAGATATGATTGAGGATTTAATACAATTATCTGAGCAGGAATTGTCTTTTGTAGCGTCAACAATAAACGCCAATAGTAAAATACTTTTGCAGACTCCTATGTTTGAAAAGATCAAAGAGGCAATAATGGAAAGCCCTTTGAACTTGGATTTAGGGCAGAGCCGGCTCACACTAGGTCAAGCTTTAGAAGAATTTGAAGTAGGGCAAGCAAAGGCAATTCGGCAGGTTATATTTGACGGTACGGTAACAGGGCAGACAAGTAAAGAAATGGCGGCAAATGTAAGGGCGTTATCTGAAACAAGGACTAAAGGGCAGGTAGACGCATTAACTCGCACATTATCTAATCACACTACTGCTCAGACAAGAAAAGAATTTGCACTTGAATATGAAAGTGTATTTGATGGTGAGGAATGGATTGCGGTACTAGATAGCAGAACTACTTTATTATGCTCAGGCAGGGATGGAACTATTTATGACGTAGGTATGGGTCCATATCCTCCGGCACATTGGAATTGCAGATCATTAAGGGTTCCGGTTATTAAAGAAAATATTGATAACCAAGGAGCTAAAGCAAATAGAGAAAACTTTGATACTTGGCTAAGAGGTCAACCTAAAAGCTTTCAAGATGAATTTTTTGGTGATAAAACCAAAGGCAAAGAAAAAATGGCTTTATTCGCTAAGGGTGATTTAAAGTTAGAAAAATTTAGAGACGAATCAGGGCGGGAGTATTCAATAGATGAATTGAAACTTCTTTATAGTGATGAAGCAAAAAAAGCAAACTTAAAAAACGGTCAGTGACCAGAGGATTAAACAGTGTTTATATTTAAAAATTACGTTAAGCGGGAAAAGTTAGGCGAAAATGGCGAGGGTGGCGAGGGTGCAGGAGGTGCATTGCCAGAAGGAAAAGATCCTATTGATGATTTTAAAAGCCAATTTGAAACTATGCGAGAAGAAAATGCTCGTATGAAAGCTAAAATGGATGAATTGTTAGGTGAAACTAAAGCGGCTAAACAAGCAAAACGTGAAACAGAAGAAAAGGCTCGCAGTGATGCACAGGAAAAAGCAAAGGCGGCGGGTGACTTTGAACAGTTGTTTAAATCCAGTGAAGAAAAGGCATCAACATTAAGTGAAGAACTAGCAAAATTACGTACTAATGTATATAGCGAGAAAAAACAATCAGCAGTTTTGCGACTTGCGGCAGACTTGGCAGATGGTGATGATGCTGAAAATTTAGCCTATTTAATACAAGATCGCTTGAAATTTCACGAAGATGAGATTAAAGTGTTAAACAGTAAAGGGGAGTTGACAGTGTTATCTCTCGAAGATTTAAAAGCTGAGATCAAAAGTACACCGCGATTTTATTCACTTTTGCGAGGCTCACAAGCATCTGGCGGCAGTGCCAACGGAAACCGAGGAAGTTCCTCAACAACTAAAACGCTACCAAGATCCGAATTTGATGTTATGACGCATGTTCAAAGATCAAAGTTCTTAGTCGATGGTGGCAAGGTTATTTAATTTAAAAAAAGGTTTTCTAAAATGGCGAATATATTAACAGACTTAGCAGGTGATATTTATAAATCAGCCGATGTGGTTGGTCGTGAGCTAACAGGTGCAATCGCAGGTTCTACTATTAACTCAAACGGTTCTGAGCGCGTAGCAGTTGGTGATGTTGTACGTTCAAGTTTTACCCGTCCAGCGGCAGAAGTTGATGTTACTCCATCAATGACTACTCCAGAGGGTACAGATCAAACAGTTGATAATAAAACGGCTACAATTACCAAATCAAAAGCGGTTCAGATTCCATGGACTGGTGAAGATATACGTTCTGTAAATAACGGAATGGGTTATGAAACTATTTACGGCGATCAAATTGCTCAGGCAATGCGTAGACTCGCAAACTTAGTTGAAATTGATGCTAACCAAGAATTGGCTCGCAATGCTTCACGCGCAGTTGGTACGGCAGGAACTACTCCTTTCGGAACTAACCAGAACGTGATTAACGAAGCTCGTCAAATCTTAATTGATAACGGCGTTCCAAATGATGGTCGTCTTTCGTTAGTAATGAATACCTCGGCTGGTACTAACTTGCGTAACTTGACAAACTTATACAAAGTTAATGAGTCAGGTACTGAAAGCTTGTTACGTCAAGGCATTTTACAGGACATTTCCGGTATTATGTTACGCGAAACAGGACAAGGCTATTCTCATACAGCAGGTACAGGAACTGGTTATCTAGTTAACGATGCAGGTCTTGCGGTTGGTGATACGGCTGTAGCGGCTGACACTGGCACAGGAACGATCCTAGCTGGTGATTTTGTTACTATTGACGGTGATACTAACAAGTACGTAACGAGCGGTCTGTCTGGTGGTATTTTAACACTGAACGAAACTGGTTTGCGTATAGCGGCGGCAGACAATGCGGCAATTACTCGCGGTGCTAGTTACGCTGGTAACATTGCATTCCATCAGGCGGCTCATGAAATTATCATGCGTCCACCCGCAGTTCCTACTAATGGTGATTCAGCTATTGATAGTATGGTTGTTCAAGATCCGCGTTCAGGTCTAGTATTTGAGATCCGCGTTTATATGGGCTACCGTAAAACTATGGTTGAAGTTGCACTTGCATGGGGCGTAAAAGCTTGGATGCCTAAGTACATTGCAACAGTGTTAGGTTAATCACTAACTCCTAGTGTTTAGGGCTAATTGGATCAAGTGTCTAATTAGCCCTTTTTTTTTATAAGGTTGGAGTATGAAAAATGACAGCTACAAAAAAGACAAAGACAGCAATAAAACCAGAGTTAAAAAGCCAGTTAGAAAACCCACAAAAAAAAAGTGAGTTAGTAAAGATGGTTTGTGGAGATAAATATGCAGATGTTCACAAGCTAGAAGTTGATAACTTCAAAGCGGGTGGATTTATTATTAAATAATTAAGGATTGCCATTATGAGCTTTCGTTATAAAAATTTTACAAAGGTCGGTACGCCTAACAGTAATAGCCCGCAAATGTACAGCTACATAACAAAAGATCCCATTTCACTAATTATAACTAATAATTATTTTTCAGATGAAAGAGCGGATATTCTTGTTGGTGATATGATTTACGTCAGCGTTATCGGTGATGGTAATTATTTACTAAGCGCGTTAAATAATAATACTGTTATATTTATAACCGCACAACCTATAACCGGATGGGCTTCATACGTTGACACTCAATATCAACTTGAAGCAAGTCCATTTACTGCTTTAGCTGATGTAATAACAGATTTACCGAATAATTCAGGCACTATATTTGATTCTCAAAAGCCTTTAGATGTACTAACTTTTTATGATGGAACTGTAATCACTGGCAGGGATGGAGATCAATTAGATGTAATGCTCTACTTTCAAGCTGTTCCTAGCGTTGTAAATCAGTGGATAGAAATTTATATTGATATCGGTGGAGGTATTGGTGCTTTATACAGACAAACTTTTGCTTTTCCGCGTGGAGCGGGGATAACGAGAGGTATAGTTTACGGGTTGCCGAGTGCTTACACTGGCGCAACTTGGCAAGCTAATGGAGGTACAATTAAAATATTAAGCAATGCGAATGTTGATATATTTGATATAAATTACAACTTTGATAGAAGTCATAAGGCGAGATAATAATGTCATTAATTGTAGAAAATGGAACGATTGTATTAGGTGCTAATACGTATGTATCTGATGCTGATTATCAAGATTATGCAACGGCTAGAGGTTACGTTATAGGCGCAACAGCAGTATTGCGTGAGATTGAGCTAACAAAAGCAGTTGATTACTTGGAAAGTATGAGGGATAGATACAAAGGAACTAAGGTGCAACGTGACCAGCCTTTACAGTTCCCGCGAGTATCTTTGTTTATTGATGGGTATCAAACTGATAGTAATACTATACCGGAGGAGTTAAAAAAAGCTCAAATGGAATTAGCATTTTTATCAATTGGTTTTAATCTTTCGCCAAGTGGTACATTCCAAAATGTACAAAGTCAGCAGTTAGGCACATTGTCAGTTAGTTATTTTAACGGCGGCAGTTACAACAGCGTACAGTTAAACAGCGTCAAGCAGTTTCTAAACGCATTACTAAAGAATAGCTATGGCAATACGGCGGTTAGAGCATGAGTGTTAGCAGAGGGCTATTTAAGCAACTTGCAAATAACTTTGTTTCTAGTGTTTTTGCCGACTTTACTAAAGAATTTGTTATTCAAGTAATTACTAGAGTATCTGATGGTCAAGGTGGATTAACTAAAACATGGAGTAACTTTGCATCGGTTACTGGTTTTGTAGAATTAAAATCAGGCGGTCAAGTTGTAGAGACTACCGGAGGCGGTTCTAAAATTGATGATAATGAAGTTTATATTTTCCAATTTGAATATATTGATGGTGTAACACTTGCAAAACGTATTGTTTATAATGGCGAAACATACAATATAAGCAGTGTAAAAGCTTTGCAGGAAGTTGACGTATGGCTTTTAATTGAAGCTACAAAAGGCGAGCCAACATGAGGGTTGACGTTTCTGGTGTTGATGAATTGGTAAAGGAATTAAAACGCCAAAGCAAAGAGTTTAACGCTGGAGTTGATAAGGCGGTGGTCGTTACTGCTAATGCAATAAGGCGCGAGGCGGTATTATCAATTAATAAGCAAAGCAGGGGCGAGGAAACGGTTAAGCGTGGCAATAAAAAGCACTACATTTCACCGGTGGGCGGCGCACCAAACTCAGACACCGGAACATTAGTAAGATCAATTAATGTAAGTCATTTAAAAGGTAGTCAAGAGGCTATCGTATTTAGCGCGTTAGATTATGCGGCTTATCTTGAATTTGTACTTAATAGACCTTGGTTAGCTCCAGCATCAGAGGGCAAGGATGATGTGCTAAAAGAAAATATTTTGAAGTTTACTGATAAGGCGTTAGAATGAATGAAGTAATCGCGTCACTTTATACAAGATTAACAGCGCAAATAACAGATATTCCAGTTTATGATCATGTTCCGCAAAGTTCAGATGATAATCAGTATATCCAGTTTACGCAAAGCAACACAGTTACAGATGATACAGATACAGAAAACGGTTTTGAGGTTATAATACGAGTTATGGGTTTTTCACGTTATCGCGGCATGAAAGAATCCAATGTATTAATAGATCGAATTTATAACGCATTGCATCAGTGGTCAATGCCAGATACAGCAAATTACTCAGTGGGTTTTTTGATTGAACAGAGCAGACAGCACAATGTAAGTCCGGACGGTCTAACTCGTTATACCGTACAAGATTTTAAAATGTGGGTCGAAAAAATTTAATTACTTATTGGGGAATTATCATGGCGGCAGGTCAAGGTTTACTAGGCAGAGATATTACAATGACAATCGGTGGTCAGACATTGGCTGGAGTTGTTACTAAGGATTACACTTTAGCCAATACAGCTATTGAGGTAACGGACGATCAATCAGGCGGTTTCCGCGAGCTATTAGCTAACGGTGGCATTAGAACTATTGATATTGGTATCAGTGGAGCAGTTAAGAACTATGCTTTACTGGCTACAATGTTATCAGCGACTCAAATGGTTGCTTGTAATATTGATTTAGGTGATGGAGCAAGCACAGAATCCAATTTAACTTTTGATGCATTACTAACTGAATATACTTTTAGTGGTGAAGCCAATGAGAGAGTTGAATTTAGTGGTTCATTACAGTCAAGCGGTACTATCGTATTTACAGCGGGTACTTAAACAACAATTAAGGGCGAATATTAAATGAGTCGTATTAGAACCACGTTAGAGATCAGGTACAAAGATGAAGTCAGAGATTTGAGAGTTACATTTGATGTAATAGATCGGGTTCGCGGATTTGTACCTTGGGAACAGTTAGCAGTTGAATTTGAAAAAGATGATCCAGTGCCTAATTTTAGTATGATGGCTAAGTTTGTTTTCCACAATTTAAAAGCGGCTGGTTTCAAAATTGATGAAGATGATTTGCAAGATATTTATGATGAGATTTTAATCTCAGAAGAAAGGGAATCATACATTCAATTGATCGGACAATTGCTATCCGCTTATATGCCACAGGGCAAAAAAAAAGCGGAAGTAGTGGCGAAGAAAGCGACTCAAAAAGTATCGCAGAAAAAGGCTTAGTTGAATCATTTTATGAGTTACTAGCTTTAGACCTTAAAATTGTATCGCCCGCTGATTTTTGGGAATTAACTCCTACTGAGGCGGGTGTCATAATTGACTGGCACATTGAGTCTAACCAAACAAAAAAACCTAAAACTGGAAAGTTAACCGAAGATCAATATCGGAACTTAGAAGATAGGAGGGCAAAACTCAGGGCTAAAGGAATGAACGTACTATGACCGCACCAACTATACAGACTAGAGTTACCGCAGATACAGTCAGCTTTGATCAGGCAATGAAAAACGTCATAAAAGGCGTAACTAATGCCAGCCAACAGATCGGAAAGTTTGGATCAATAGTTAAAACTAAAGGCGAGAAATCCTTATCTAGTTTTAGCCAATCAATAAAAGATACCGTAAAAAACCTACAGCCACTAGCTAAAGAAATTGGTGATGCAACCGCTAAAATTGCTAAATGGGGCGCGGCTACTGTAGCGGCGGCTGGTGTAGCTGGTGCGGCTATTATTGCAACCTCGTTAAGTTCAATAAAAGAATTAAAAAACCTATCTAAAATGTCCGATATTTCAACCGCGTCACTGCAAAGAGGTGGCTTTGCGGCTAAAAGTGTTGGCGTTGAGTTTGAAGAATACGCGCAAGCACTAAAAGACGTTAATGATCGACTAGGTGATTTTAACGCAACTGGTGCTGGTCCAATGGTAGATTTTTTCGAGAAGATCGCGCCACTGGTTAACATAACAGCGGCTTCATTTGAGGGTTTAAACTCTGAACAGTCATTAGCTTTATATGTAAAGTCGTTAGAAGATGCAAACGTATCGCAGGCAGAAATGACGTTTTATATGGAGGCGATTGCGGGTGATGCTACCAAGTTAATACCGTTATTTACTAAAAACGCTAAAGCATTAAAAGCCATGAAAAAAGAGGCTAAAGAATTAGGTATTGGTTTATCTGAACTTGATGTTACTCAGGCAATTAACGCTCAAAGTCAATTAGCTAAAATTGGTGCAATAATTAAGAATGAACTGTTAGCGGCTGTAGTCGAGCTTGCGCCGTTTATAACGGCAGTTAGTAAGATGATGGTCAATTGGTTTAAGGACGTTAGAAAAGACGGTGACGGTCTTGCTAGTGGCATTCAGGCTATTGCTATTAGCATAGTCGGGTACATTGATACGATTGCAAATGTATTTGCTTATATTGGTAAAGGTTTTGATATTTTAAAAGGTATTGTTCAGGGCTTTGTCGGAACATTAAAAATGGCAGTTGGTGCGGCTATGCAAATCATAGCGTCAATTATTAAGCCAGTATTTGAAACCTTACTAAACGGCGTTCAATTTGTTAGCAATGCTTTCAGTGAAGGTTTTGGTTCCGGCATGATTAACACGTTAAAAATGTTAAACCTAGCTATCACTGATTTTTTAATGGCTCCAATAGAATCATTATTTGAATTAATGGCTAAGTTACCGGACGATTTTGGCGGTGATTTATTTAAAGCATCATTAAGAGATGTTAAAGCATTTAGAGAAAATACCGAAAAATTAAAATCAGAATTAAAAGCTGATGTAATTACTCCAAATATTGATGTAGACACTCCAATGGGTAAACTCAATGCAATATTTGAGGAAATGAAAGGCAATGCGGCAGAAGTTAGCGGCAATATATTTGGTGCAGGTGGCGATCTTATTACTGAGGGTTACGCATTAGGTTTGGCAGGTGGTGCTTCACTTACTCAAGGTTTGATGGATAACTTAAATAGCGGAGGTTCTAAAGAGGCGTTACAGAAATTTTTTGCTGATGTGAAAGCTGAGGTAGTAAATAAACCCGCTGATGGTTCTAATCAGGGCGATCCCGCATTGGAAGAAGTTAGCCTCCCAAATAAAGACGGTGGCGAGCAATTAAGCCCTGTTGCACAATTTTACGCTGAGACTGAGAAATTACTTGAAGCACAATTATTTAGAACCGCGTCACAAGAAGAATTAAAGTTGCTTGAATATTCTAATGAACTAATAGCATTGCAAGATCAGTTATCTAAAAAAGAAATAACGGAAGAAGATCACGCTAATAGAGTTGGTTCAATTAGAAAGAAACAGGCTGACATGCACAAGAAATTAGCAAAGGATGAAATGGCGGCAGGGCTTCAGACACTAATGCAAGGGTCTAGTAAAGCCAGTAAGCTAATGAAAAAGTATGCAATATATCAAGCTTTAGTAAAAGGCAAACAGGCGGCGGTTGACGCATGGCAAGCGGGTATGAGTACAGGTGGACCATTCGCTCCATTAGTTGCGGCGGCGTATACTACTGCGTCAATAGCTAGAACGGCTGGCATGGTTAACGCTATTAGGTCAGGCGGTAGCGGTGGCGGCGGTGGCGGCGGTGGTGGCGCGGCGGCAGTCTCCTCAGCACAATCACAAGGCGGTGGCGGTGGCGGTCAAGCTCCGGCGGCGCAGTCAATGCCTAGTAGAATATTTAATGTAGAATTTATGGGGCAATCAAGTACAAGTACACAACAGACCAGAAACTTGCTAGAGTTAATTAATGAGCAAGCGGGTGACAATGTAACCATTAATTTAAAAGGCGGTTAAAATGACCATCAATGAAGTTCCTAACAACAAACCTAATGCACCGGACAACTTAACAGAAGTTGGTGATAGTAAGCCGATTGCACCCGCTAATTTAACCGAGCAGGGAACAAGTAAACCAGTTGCACCCGCTAACTTGACTGAGCAATCCGGTAGTGTTCCGCTTGCGCCTGTTAACCTAACTGAAACCGCTAAAAGCGATCCACTTGCGCCCGCTAATTTAACTGAGATCGCAGGTAGCGATCCACTTGCGCCTAGTGTTGTTAGTGGTACTTTTGAAAATTTCGTTAAATTTTCTGAGCAGTTTGATAATGCCGCTTACAATAAAACGGCTGGAATAACAGTAACGCCAAATCAAGCAATAGCTCCAGATGGCACACTTACCGCCGATTTAATTGTAATAGATACTATAAATAGAATTATAGGGCAAGCAACAGATTTGCCAATTGGTGTTTTATGCACAGCGTCTGTTTATATAAAAGGAACATTAGGCAATACAATAAAAATGTCAGCGGGTGGGGTTGAGATAACAATTGTTTTAGATGGTACATTCCAAAGAATATCAAATACTGCAATATCTAACTCAACAACTTTTAATTTAAACACTTTTGGCGGTGCAACGGCTAGATCATTTTTATTATGGGGCGCACAATTAAATAAGGGCGGTCTTGCTCCTTATTTGCAAACAACAACAGCGGCTAGAACAGGCAATGATCCAATAGCACCCGCAAACCTAACAGAAGTAGCAGACAGCACACCACTAGCACCCGTCAACCTAGTAGAAACTGCAAGCGCAGGTATCAACCGGACACTCAGCCCACTGTTTAATTTCAATGCTAGTTTAGGCTTGCCGGACTCGGTAACGTATAGCAGGAGTTCAAGCGCGAGTTATATTGAAACTTTCAAGGGTCCATTAGGACGTTACCAGACTCGATTGACCAATGATTATGTTGGTAGTGTTGAGAATTTAGCTTTGTATAGTGAGAATTTTGATAATGCGGTTTGGGGTAAATTAGACCTAACGTTTATTAAAAAGCAAAATGAATTTATATGTTTAGAGGGCAATAGCTCAAGTGAGCATAGGTTAGATCAAAACGGAGTTGGTGTTAGTTATTCTAGTTATACATTGACCGCGAAAGCATATAAAGGCAATCGAGGGATTGCACTTAGATTAGGAAATAACTATACCGTTACATTTGATTTGATAAATGGAATTGTAGAGAGCAATAATTCTAATGTTATTGCTTCAATTAAATATGCTGGTGACGGTTTTTATGATTGCTCAGTATATAACTCGGCTCCCAGCAACGATATAATAAGAATGAATTTATCATCTAACGGAAGTCTTTCGTATCAGGGAGATAATGTAAGCGGTGTTATATTAAAAAGAGCTCAAGTAACAGTGGGCGCGAAACCACTACCATACGTCCGCACATTTGAGTCAGCAGTAACCGAGGCATTTACAGCCAAACCGCGTTATGAAGAAAAAGGTTTGTTGGTTGAGGGGGCGAGTACAAATTTAGCTATACGTAGTGAGGAGATTAGCAACGCCAGTTGGTCTAAAATAAACAGCACTATTTCGGTAAATGAAATTCAAGCACCCGATGGTAGTTTTAGTGCTGATTTATTAGTTGAGGATGGAGTGAATGGACCGCACTCCGCCAACTTGCCTATTTC
>TARA_R110000772_G_scaffold65550_3_pt1 | contig 24711 bp, 30 predicted proteins | sample TARA_R110000772 | Tara Oceans TARA_R110000772 (sample SAMEA4397948) | marine metagenome | biome: Polar Biome; feature: [SRF] surface water layer (ENVO:00010504); material: water (ENVO:00002006), including particulate matter (ENVO:01000060) such as... | depth 5 m | reverse complement strand
AAAGAAAAACATTAATTTAAGCTTAAATCAATCAAAAAGAAAATGAAAAATTACCCGTATAAACATAAATCTTATTATGAGGTTGAAGATAACACTCAGTTATATTTAAGTATTATAATTGCTGTATTTGTTGTATTAAATGTAATAAACTCCTAAATGAAAGTATTTAGGCTTATAATTTTGTATTTATAATAAATTTGATTGAGTTATATATCAAGATATATAAGTAATATTACAAAAAGAAAAACATTAATTTAAGCTTAAATCAATCAAAAAGAAAATGACGAGCCTGAGTATTTACAGTCCTGTTGATATGACAATTGACGTTGAGGGGTGTGAGATTAATGAGATGCGTGAGATGCGTTATCAGGCGGAGATGCGGCTCGCCGCATTTAGTGAAGCGGTTGATGCGGAGAAGGAGCGAATGAGTGAAGAGATTAAGGCGTATGATGAGGACGTAAGTGAAGCGCTTCAGGCGGAGGAGCGCTTCAGCGCGATGACGTTGTATAAGCAGCTTGAAAGTCTTGTGAAAAAAATAAAGGAGGTTGTTGAATATTATTCAACAGGTGAATTTATATCTTCAGTATTTACAGCATCAGGAGATTTACGTGATGACTTTGATGCGGATGATGAGAGCGAGCCGCCCGAGGGGCATCATAACATCATCAACTTCTATGAATTCAATTATTTATTATATCCTATTTATGACAGTAATGAAGTAATTTACGAGATTATGAAAGATATTTTAAAAATTAATTACGCGAAGGGGTCTGAGTGTGAAAATATTCAAGATGAAGCAGTTGAAATTTTCAACGCTCATCAGGGGGCTCTTCAGCGACACGGCTTCAGGGTGCGTGAAAATGATGTTTGGAGAAAGAATACTCATCTAAAGACGGGTGAAAAATATACTGAGGAGGCGAAGCATAAAATACAACTCCGCCGTATTTACGAGATTATTGGGGAGCATTTTGTCGGGGCGTGTGAGGGGATATATCCGCCTCATCGTAAGCTCCCCCTGAAAAGTGATGTTATTACAGGCTCATCGTTGAAACCCCGTTTTATTGATTGGAAACACGACGCGGAGGAGTATGCGGACGATGAGGAGCGGTATATTGAAGATGACACTGAATTTTACGACACTCTTGAAAAGGTTTAATTAATTCAACAATAAAAAAAACAATAAAAAACACTTAAAACTCTAAAAAAGAAAAAAAAAATAAGAGATACTCTTATTTTTTTCTTTACATAAAAAAAGGGTATATATAACAAGAATATATATAAGAATAAAATTATAAAAAAGATTTTATAAACAACCCCGTTATTATGTAATAAGGGACTAAATAATATTATTTGGTTTATATAAGTTGTAATTAATATAAATTTGATTGAGCCTTGAGATATGATTATATGATTATTAATAAGAAAAGAAAAAGAATAAGAATAAAAAAATATGTCCTCATTCGGCTTTGTCCCCTCTACATTTGAAGATTTTGTCTATACGGTTAATGATACGAAGGATACTTTGAAAGGTTTGGGTTGTGATAAAAAAACAATTAGTAAAATGACTCATAGACAAATGAGCGAATTTTTGAATAAAATGATGTTTGAAAACAATCAAGTTGAGCTTAATAAATTCCACGACTACCTAGTTAAAATAGGTGGTTTTAAAAAGGGCACGGAGGAGGAGGCTAAAAAAAAGTTTAAGGCTTGTATTGAATGTGCTAATAAATATCAAGATAAATAAATATTACTATATATTATATGAAAGATAATGAAATACTAACTACTCTTAAATCTATAATAGAATTAATTATTGAAATAAAAAAAGACCATCTACAATTATATGAAGAAATAAACCGTATTAATAGAAAAATTGAATATAGAGAACGCCATTTAATTGATATAGAAGAAGTATATGATTTAATGAATACTTGGGATTTTGATAATATTGAAGATTAATATAGGACTATATAATATATGAATGAATATGATATATTATATGAAAAATTAAAAAATTATCCTAAATATCCGTCAGTCGGTAATAGAATAAAATTATCTAAATCAGGTAAGAGATTAAACTCATTATTACTAGGTATTCGTAGTAAGGTCGGGGCGTATTACAGGAAAAATAAAAAATTAAACCCTAATATAATGGAGCAGACCACTACACCTGAAGGTAATGAATTATATAAAATAATATCTACTATTATAAAAAATAAATATCCAGATTTTAATTTTAACCAGATTATTATAAATAAAAATAGTAATTTTCTTATTCATAAAGATAAAAATAACCTCAATCCAGAAAGTCTAATATTCGCCGTTGGAAATTACGAAGAGGACCTCGGCGGAGGAATTGAATTATACGCCGACCCTGATGTAGAATGTATAGATAATATACTCCGTTGTATAAAAAATAGAAAACCATATGATATATTACATATAAAAAATAACCCTATTATTTTCAAAGGTAAGGAGATATATCACTCTACTCAAGATTTTATAGGAGATAGATATTGTGTAGTAGCATATATGAATAAAATCCCCTTAAAATATATCCCGTATTAATATAAATTTGATTGAGCCTTGAGATATGATTATATATATATATATATATATAATGACAAAATCAAGTCGGTTAAATCTTAAGACAAATAGTGTAGAGTTTAAAGATGATGATTATGAAACACCTAAAGAAATATTACAAATGTTATTGCCATATATTAAGGATTTTAAAAAAATATACGACCCGTATTATTGTGCTGGTAGAGTTAAACAATATTGGGAAGAACTAGGTAAGATATGCTATAATGAAAAACTAGATGCCTTTAATAGAACACCGCCAGAAGATTTTGATATTACAATATCTAATATACCATATAGCATAAAAGAAAAAAGTATAAAATTATTTATAGAGTTGGGAAAACCGTTTATAATATTAATGCCTATTGATGCTATGGGAAGTAAATGGATAAATAAATATTTTGATAAACTACAATTTATAATACCACATAAACGCTTAAACTTCACTAAGAATGGAAAACTTGGGAAGGGAGGGTCTTGGTTTGATACGTGCTTCTATTGCTATGGGTTAAATCTTAATAAAGATATTATTAAATTGAAATAAATTTGATTGAGCCTTGAGATATGATTATATGAGTATTAATATAAAATGAGCGAGTTTAAAGTTGGATTATACGGAGAACACGAGGAGCCTTGGACCATAAGATATCAAATTGTAAAAAGAACGCCTAAATTTTTGTATTATATACCTATGTATTATCTTAATAAATATAAAAAATTAATGCCTAGTCATTATAAAAACTTTGGTGATGATTATGACTATATTATAAAAAAGAAAATTAAAAAAGACGATGATAACAATGAATATATAATGGACCCTCGTTTTCCTACAATGTATAAAAGGATAAATTGTAAGTCTTTAAAAAATATATCCCCGCATTGAAATAAATTTGATTGATTTATATATCTTGATATATAATTAAAACTTAAGAAAAATGTCTGATTATATATATATAATGAATAAAATTTATACCGAACAAGAAATAATAAGTTGGTTATTATCTAGAAAATCAAAACACGGGACAGCATATAGTTATAATACTATTAAATCATATAAAAATTCAGTGATGGATTATACGGACGGTAAGTTATCTAAAATGGAGAATATAGATGCCCTTGAAGAATATTTAAAAGGATATTCTACATCAACTGCCTTAAATCGTGCTAGGGGTTTAAGTGCTGTATTGGATATTATCAACGCAACAGATGAATTAAAAAAACAATATAAAAAAATAATTGATGATTTAATTAAATTAAAGTCATCAGTAAATTCTAAACCGAATAAAAATAAAAAATCTACTACGATTTATACTGAATGGGGTTCTTTGTCTAAACGCTACAGAGAAATATTAAGGAGTATTAAAAAGAAAAAATTAAAAAGTAAAAAGATATGGACCGAGGATGATAAGCGTGAATATCAAATATATGTAATTGCTAGTTTGTATTATTTAATACCACCTAGGCGAAATGTATATGCTAGTATGTTTATTGTTAAAAATACAGCGACTCTTGATGATAATAAAAATTATCTAGTCGTCGGCACTAAAGCAAATGACCCCTATACATTTGTATTTGGTGATTATAAAACAAAAGGTAAATACGGTGTCAAGCGAGTTAAAGTAGAAAAAACTCTAAGACTTGTATTAAAATCTTGGATAACGCATATTAAACCCGCAAAAGGTCTAGAGAAACCGCTTCTTTATAATTTACGGGATAACACTCAAATAACAAATCATAATTTGACTAATTTTATAAGAAGAAATGTATTTATCGGTGTAGGTTCTCAGGCATTAAGACGGTTATTTGATAGTCAAGAGCATATCGTAAAGGCAAAAGATATTCTAGTTAAAGGGGCAGATGCTATGAATCATAGTGTCGCAACGGCAGTTAATTCGTATATCCCTGATTTAAAATAAATATGATTGTATATATTATATGGTATTAAAAAACTGGTCCCGAGGCACAGGTAAAAAAAAATATAGAGTTGAATTATGGACTCACGGTAAAAATTCAAAAAAGATTAAGACTATTCAATTCGGTCATAAGGATTACGGTCAGTTTAAAGATACTACGCCGTTAAAGTTATATAGCAGTAAAAATACACTAGATAAAAAAAGAAGAACTGCTTATTTTAATAGACACCCTACTAATTATCCCCGATATTCAGCGGATTGGTTCAGTAAAAAATATTTATGGTCTAAGTAAATTCAATTAAAAAAGGTCCAGGTATTATTTTAAATGAAACATATTTATTTTTTCTAGAGGATTTTATATAGCCATTTTCTTTCCGTTCTTGATAGTATTTTCGCATATATAATTTTCTCTTTAATTGTTTGTTTATATTTTCATCAATCAATAATTTTGCTACAATCAATTCTTCATCACTAGTTATATCCATTTATTAATATATATCAATATATTAATAAATGGATATAAACGAGATATATTATACAAAATGTAGATTATGTAATAGAAAAATAAAACAACAGGGTGCTAGAGTATTAATTCACCGAAGTTGTTGGTTAAAATACCGTGATTTTAACAACAGAAGATTTGATTTTTTATTTTGTAAGGAAAAGTATAAAGGAAATAATTTTTCATTTATAAAACCTATTTAGATTTTTTAGTTCTAGTTTGTTTTTTAAAATTTGTCTTAAATATGTCTTTATGCTGCGTTAATTTAAGATGCTTCTTAGTTAAAGATTCTTCGGTCTTCTTAAAATCTTTTCTTGTTCGGAGGTGCTTCATTTGTTTAGTTAATATACATTCACGGCAATCATCTTCTTTAGAATAAGATTTATCTATTTGAGTATTATAGGTATTTTTTAATCTTTTTTTAACCTTCTTAAATTTTAATGGTGTTGATAGATGTCGCGGTTTTTCACCTTGATTTGAACCTTTCATATGTATAGTAGATATATTTAAATTTATTTAAATTTTAAATATAATTATATTATATAAAATATGTCATTAATTCAATTAAATTCTACAGGAAGTCAAAACTCTCAGTTAAATAATTTTAATTGTTATTTTAATAGAGGCATCGTTATCCCTCCTAATAGTAAAGTCGGTCTTATAAGTGCTACTCTTCAAAATGCGAATATAGACACAATAAATATAACAAATCAAAATAATAAATTTAGTTTGCGATTCGGTTTAAATCCATATGTCAATAATACTATTGAAATAATAATACCTCAAGGTGAATACACTTTTAAAGCATTGGCTCAATATATGGAACTTGAAGTAAGTAAGAAACAGAATTATCTACCTTTCAAGACACTAACTCATTTAAATAAATCTAATTTAACTGAAAGTTGGTTAAAATTCGGGACAAGAATAACCGCGGGAGTAGGTGCTTCAGGTGATTTGACTTCTATTATTATGGCTCATTATCAAACACCTTCTAGTAATACTGGTAATGTAGCTATAAGCGGGACTAAAATAGCTAATACTATATATAAAAATAAACCGTTATTAAGTAATTTTGTAAATTATAAGATTATGCTTCAAAAGCCTGGAGGGAAATATAATACTATAGAGCAAGACGGGAACTTCACAGTTATCACTGCTGAAAAATTAGCTAAGTGGAAACCTGAAATCCCTGGTGGTATAATATTAAAAAAAAGTGCTGTCCCTGTTCTATTAAGAGAATATATATCATTCGGACAGGCATCTTATGTATTTAAAATTGAAAGACCCGATTCACAAAATGATAAATGGAACGACACACTAGCTAATGGTAAATTAGTAAATAACAGATTAGTAGGATTAGTATCAGCAGGTGATGTCTATAATGGTAGCGGTGATGCTTCAGGCTCAATTCTTGATGATTTTAGGATTTTAAGAGGTCAATATCCAGGTTGTAAAATAGGCGCTTATTTTAAAGGCAGTGTTGTATCGGTAATAGGTTTATCTACACAAGAAGTATCTTCAATTAGTGTCGTTAGCGAACACGCAGAAATGAAAGTTATGTATCAAGGAGATGGAACTGATGCGGAGGCTGCTTTAGATGATAATGTCGCTGCCTATTATGTCTTGATTGATATAGATAAAGGGGAAAACGGAATTATTCAACAGGGTTCAGCCCGTGTAAGAGTATCAGTTAATGCTGATGGTTCTACTCCTTTGATTGATAGTGATACTAGAGCAATTCTTGATTTAACTAGTGAAGGCGATGGTCCTAATTTAGGAACGGCAGCCTATCCCTTATTACCTATTATAACTAACTTTATGACTAAAGAAGAGGCTGACGGTAAGGGTTGTCAGGTTAATATATCAGTAAGTAATAGTAATAACTTTCAATATACAAATGCTAAAGTATTAGATAGTGAAATTCACTCGTCGTATCCTACATCTATCCCCTTTAACCCCTTTAGTGAATTTAAAATTAATAGTGAATACGAATCAGGTTCAATTAAATATTTAAACGCAGCCACAGGTGTAGGTGATATTCAACAACTAGACTTCAAAAATGGTTTAATAGCATATTTAGGACCTAGTGATGATATTGAAGTAGCATCAAGTCTTAATACATTGATTGGTAATTATCAAGCAGAATATGATGCCCTTCACCCGCCAGAATTATCACAGAGCTCTTCACTAGGACCTGTTCTAGGATTAAATGAAAATGTTTATACAGCGAATACGACAGTTGCGGCTGATAGTGAAATATTAGGCAGTAAGCAATGGAGTAAAACGGGTATAATTACAAATCGCACCGCAGGAAATCCATCATATCATATTCAATTAAGTAGTTTGCCCGTTCAATCTTTAAATTCGGTCAATCACGCAATTACTAGAACAATCGCCGTTATCCCCAAATCATCAATAGGAACTCAACAGACCTCTATTGAAGCTAGTGAAGTTCAATATGTCAATTTAAATAATAAAAGTGAAATTAATATAACAGATATAGATGTAAAAATCACTGAAGCAGACAATACTTTAACTAGTGATTTAACGGGAATGGTTGAATTAATATGTATGATTAAACAATAAAGAATATTTTTTTAAATTTGTTAAAAAGTTTAAAAAAATAATATATATTTATATTATATAAAAATGTCAAATTACTCAAGTCAATCTACTTTAGCACCAGCAGAACATCAAAAAGATTACCGCCAGGGTCAAATCATTAAATTTGATGTCCCTTCATTCTATGGTTATATAGACCCTCGCCAGACCTTTTTGCGTATGAATATTGAATTAATTAGTAAAGCACGAGGGCGTTTATCAAAAGATTTAGGAGCGCAATCTTTAATACACGCTATCCGTATATATGACCACAGCAACGCCCAATTATTAGAAAATATAGAAAATTATGGAGAATTAGTTAAAGTATTAAATGTTTATGGCGAAAATGAAAGTATAAAACATCAATTACAGTTGCTAGAAGCTCAAGATGTAGAAACTGCGAACGGCGAACTTGATATTGCCGAGAGTTTATTTTTCAAAGCCTATGCGAGTTCAGGTAGTGAAACTGAAGATTTAATAGCACTTAATCTTGCCTGTCCCTTAAAAGTTCAGACCGCAATGAAAATACATTCGGGTATCCTAGGTGGCTCAAAAGTCTTTCCCGTCAATGCGTTCGGTGGTCTTCGTATAGAAATTGAATTAAATCGTGCTATTAAATCATTTATGTTAGCGAAAGAAGGGTCTAGTGCCGCTAATCCTTTATTATTAGGAGTTGCTATCGGGGGGGGAGCCGTCATTGAGATGACCGTTGATGTCCCGCTAGAGGAATGCCCGTTTATGGTAGGTCAGGAGTTAAATGTTGTCAATGATGCTGCCGCCACTAAAACTATCACTATCACGGGTCTAAGCCACGTAGAAGCGGGGAGTATGACGAAAATTACTTTCGCCTCGCAGACGCTAGGAGCAGCAGCTATAGGTAAGAGCGTTCATTTATCAGAAGCGTTTAGAACAATTGTCGCTGACAATCTTGATTTTAAATTATCAAATGTAGAATTATGCTTAAAACAAGTCAATCCACCAGCAACCTATGTCAGTGATATGATGAAACAAATAGGCAGTGAAGAAGGTTTAAATCTTGATATTAAAACCTATGATTTAGTCCGCAATAATATTCAGGCAGGTCAGTTGATAAACGAACAACCTATAAGAACATTTTCAGAGCGAAGTTATGCTATTATGAGTTTAATTATCCCTAATGATAGCCCGACACTCTTAACTGACGATTTTGACACTTTAACTACTTCAAAATTAAAAAAATACAGTTATGCTATTGACGGTAAGAAAAACCCGAATCGTGATGTAAATACTGAATTGACTACAACAAATACGCATTTTATCTCGCAACAGGCAACCTTTGAATTACAGAAAACTCTTGAAAGTTGTGGTCTAGTTGTTCGCTCTCTCCCTGTGAAATCATCATTTTTAATAGGCAGGGCTTTAGGTAGATACGGTGGTGTCTTCAACTTAAGTGAAAAGAATTTAACTCTTAGAACTGAATTTAACACGAACACTGAGAGTTTGATGTGCTTGAACTATTTATGCTCTTTAAGAAGATTGAATGTATCTAATAAAGGCATAACAGTAATACCATAATTAAATTAAATATATATATATTATCTAGTGTATATATATATAATGTCAGCAAATGTAATGAATAAAATTAAGCATAGATTAAAACCGAATGATAGGATTTATACTCCACCTAAAATTGTAGATATTATGCTTGATTTTTGTGATTATAAAGCGGGTGAATCAGTCCTAGAGGCGGCGAAAGGTAAAGGTGCTATATATGATAAATTAAGCGACCCTAAAGAATATTGCGAGATAGACGAGGATATTGATTTTTTTGATTATAATAAAAAAGTGGAGTGGATTATAACAAATCCGCCCTATTCAATTTTAGATAACTGGTTTAAACATAGTTATACGATATGTAATAAATTTTGCTATATAATAGGTTGCTATTCATTAACACCGAAAAGACTAAAAGTTATGAATGAAAATAAATTTTATATAACAAAAATGCTATTATTAAAAATACCGAATTGGTTTCAAAGAACCTATATAATAGTATGCGAAAAATTAGATAAAGAACCAGATAATATTATATTTAAATCAATTCATATAGGTAATAAATGCCTTCACTGCGGTCAGCCAGTAGGTGGAATGAAGCGAAGTAAAACTGTAAAGCACTGTAAGAGAAAGGCTAGTGAAAGTGAATGTCATTATTAAAAGTCTTATTAAATGTTGAAAAATAATATCATAAAAAAATATATTTTATTATATTATAAAAAATGTCAGCAGTATCTCAATCTCAACGCAAATTAAGGCAAATTCGTCCAACAAATATAGGCAAAAATATATGGTCGTTTAAAGAAGGCACACCGCAGATTTCGTTCTCTATGAAAGGTGTAGAGGTCGTCGTAGGTCGCACTCTTCGTTTAAACGGTGTATTCCGTGTTATAGATGCGACAGGTAAAAAACCATCAAATAATGTTCCTATGGCGGATAAAACAACCGAAAATCCATCTAATGTAAGTATTGATAGTCGCATCGGTCTTCACTCAGTTATAGAAAATATTTCTATTAATAATGCGACAACGGGACGCAATTATGAGATAGTGAAGCATTATAACCGTATGGTCGGTTCGCTTCAACCGAAGACTACCGCTCAGTCCTCCTATATCGGTGGCGGTTTAGATATGAACGGATTGACGGGTAAGGCGGAACAGACAGGTAATTTATGTAATAGACAGTTAAATTTTTCGCTCCCTATTCACGCGGGTATGTTAAAAGAAAATCTTGATTTAAATTTATTAGGCGGTCTTAATATCGTTCTAGATTTAGCACCTGATGCTTTCGTATTGAATGACACTAATTTTACTGATTCTACAGATACAACCGCCGCTGGTTCATCGTATCGCCTAGAAGGATTAGTCTTGACATATGATGCTATTATGCCGCAGGGTCAAGCATTAGCACAGATGAGCCAGACACGCTCAGGACAATTCAACTACAAATCATTCTCGTCGTATTATACCACAATTGTATCTAGTGATTCAAATCACATATTTAATTTAAATAGCGGTATGACAAAATCAATAACTATGAATATGGTTCCATCAAAATGGGTTAATAACTTTCAGCGTGATTCTAGTATGAATACGCCTTTATTAAATTCTACGGGAGCAGGAGCGACCGCACGATTAAATAGAAAAGCAAAACTTAAAGATATTACATTTTTACGCAACAACATTAAATTCCCGCTAGAATTCACAATACCAGCAAAAGAAGCACTCACGCAGACTAACAACCCTAACGCTAATTTATTATTTGAGTCTATTAATGCTCTACGTGTTAAATCAAAAAATATTTCACTCCTAGCATCGCCTGTTAATACTCGTGGCTTCGGTAATATCCGTCCTAATTCCGCTACGTATTTCGCAACTACTAACGCTAGAGGTTCGCAAGACCCTATATTTGATATAGCGGTAGGATATGACCATATTAAAAATATGGGTGTATCATTTAAAGGAGCTCCCTTTGGTTTTCGTGTAAGGTCTGAACTTCAAAACGGCGTAGATAACCCGCACTCGCTCTATCTCTTCGTAGAACAGATGAATACGCTTTCTATTAATAACGGAGTTATTCAGGTATCAAGTTAAATAGATTTTTATATATATATATATAGTATATGAGCCTAGCACAGCAAAAGCAAAAAAGAATTCAAGATTATTTTAAATTTTGTAATAGTGATAAAGGAAAAAAAGCACGAGAAAAAGCGATAAAAAAATATTATGAAAAAAATAAAAAGAGGACAATAAAGAAAAAAATAAAAATATGTAGGGAGATAATAAAATATCAGGTCGTAGATAAGAACACTAATAAATCAATGAATATGAGTCTAGAAGAAATGCGAGATATACAGAAAAATAATAATAGGTTAAAAATTATGATTAGCTTTGACTAAATAATTTTATAATAGTTTTACAATTATAAAATTAATATAGATGTATATTATATAATGAATAAAATAAACAATGAAATTAAATATAGACAAAATGCGAATGATGTAATTTATACACCGAAACCCGTAGCAGAAGTAATGATTAAAATGTGTAATATACAATCCGATGATAAAGTCCTAGACTGCTCTAAAGGCGGTGGTGTATTTTATGATAATCTCCCTGAATGTGATAAATCCTATTGTGAAATAACAGAAGATATAGATTATTTTGAGGCAACAGGCAAATACGATTTAATAATAGGCAATCCCCCCTATTCATTATGGAGTAAATGGTTGGATAAGACGACAGAACTAACGGATAAATTTTGTTATATATTTGGTGTAATGAATCTAACGAGGGCTAGATTAAAGCGTATTTATGATAAGGGATATGTAATTAAAAAATTTCATATACTACAAGTTGATTATTGGTTTAGTATGTCCTTTGCTGTATTATTTGAGAAGGGAGAACCTAATGAAAGTGTAATAGACTTTACAGGTAAAATATTTTTTTGTGATATATGTGGGAAAAGATGTATGCGTGGACGCACTCAGACGATTAAGGGTGTAAAAAAAAAATGGAGTATGAATGAATGCTCTGAATTAAAATAGATGTATATAGTAGAATGACTAAGATATTTGTTATATCTATGGATACCGAAATAGGAGAAACACGCCGTGCGAAATTAAAATATGAATATGAATGGTTTATAGCAAATGAGGAAGCATTACCATTTATTAAAGATAAAATGTATAATTTATGGAATACGAAAGAAAAGGTTAAAAAAGCAAAATGCGGGGTTATGGATTCATATTATAGATTATTACGTAAGATTTATGAAGAAAAATTAAATGATGTTATAATAGCGGAGGACGATTGTCAATTAATTAAACTACCTGAGGTCTTGCCTGATACATTATGCTATTTAAACGGACTATTTATAAATAACCACGCAGGATATAAGAATAATTGGAAAAAATATAACGATTTTAATAAAGAACATAAAATACACGAAATAGATTATTCTAAATCAAGAATTTTAGGTTTATGGGGAATATATATCCCTAAATATACAGATGTTAAACCTATAATAAATATGATTGAAAATAGCAAAAGACTACGTAATAATGATATTATGATAATGAAAAATCAATTCATTAAACATTATATATACCCTGCGTGTTTTTATGTAGATGATGGTGGATATTCACAGATTGGAAATAAAATAGTTGGAATTCATAAAAATTATAAATAATAATATATTCTATATATTATATATTAATGGTTAAATGTTTTACAAAGAAAAAAAACGATGGAAGCAGTTATACAGCCTGCGTGGATTTTAATAAGAAAACAAAAAAGACTACAAAACCGAAGTCTAAACCGAAAAGACGAAAACTTAAAATTAAGGGGAAGGTAGGGAAACCTACTGCGAAAGGTGTTATGACTATTCAAAAAAAAATAAAAACAACTAAGAAATTAAAAAATAAATCTACTATTAAACCCCTTATTTCTAAATCAAAAGTGAAACCTAAACCGAAAAGACGAAAACTAAACGTATTCAATCTCTTGCCTAAGAGGAAGAAAGCGAAACCATCAACAGTGAAAGGACGAAAACCTAAAATTAAAAAGACTAAAAAGAAAGTTGCTAGGAAAAAACCGAAACGGAAAATAAAATTAAAAAGACGCTCAATGATTAATATGTATTAATAAATAATATAGTCTTATTTATATGTATAATAAGGGTGTCCCCGTTTATCATCTAGTTCTACATCTTTAGGCATAGTATTTTTAAGCACTTTAACTTTATAGCAGCAAGATTTATAATGTTTAATAATACAACTAGGACAACATATATAAGGACAGTTATTTTTACCACATATAAATGAATTAGATTTTTTACAGTCATTACAATCAGACATCTCTTAATAATATTAAGAGATATTATTAAATAATCAAATTTATATTAATTATTCATTATTTTATTATGAATAAATATTTGATTTTCATTAATCCACTCTTTAAATTTATAATTAGATAATACAGATGAATAATTGCTATCATTATTATTTTCAATTGATAAATATGGTTTGTAATCTTCTAATACTTTTTTAGAACCTTTTAAAGCATCTAATTCCATTCCTTCCACATCTAAATGTATAATTCCTATTATATGCGTGATTATTTTTTCTATTATTAAATTATCTAATGTATTAAATTTTATTCCAGATTTATTTTTTTCCCATATCATATGACCTGAATTTTTAATTTTTTTATAATCTTTTATTAAAGCATATTTACCTATAATATTAGATAAACCGCAATTTATTATTTTTAAATTTTTTATATAATTTAAATTTTTTATATAATTCATATATTCACATTTATCTTTTGAAGGGTCAATAGCATATACGACAATATCTTCTCTACCCATTATAGATAAAGCGTGAGCTATAGGAACTGAGCCATCTCCTATATGAGCCCCGCAGTCAATTATACAATGATTTAATGGTAATTTTAAAGCATATTTTATTATATCTTTTTTAATTTTAAAATCCCACCCAAATTTATTAGGTCTATTATATTTTATAAAATGATTTTTTTCTTCACCCCACCATAATTGATTTTTTTCTCTAATATTTTTATCCTTTATATATTGATTTTTAAATTGTGCTAATGATAATTCAGTAGTCATATAGTATATATAACTATTTTAATTAATATAAATTTTAAATAAATAGAACCCTTAGAAAAAGACTAACAACCCTTATAAAAAGATTAAAGGACTAATTAAGATTAATAATAAAATAAAGATATTAATATCTTTATTTTTCTTGTAGAGAGAGTGTAATAAAAAGGAATACATAAAAGAAAGAGTGTTATAAGAAAATAACTGAGAAAAGAAAAGGTATAAGAAAGATTTTAAAGACACCCCGAAACTCTGTATTTTGAAAGTATGCTCTATTAATGCTATTCAGTGAATTACATAAAAAGATAATAAGGATAAAACACCTTTAAAACTACGAAAATAAGACAATACTTTTTTATGTATAACTACTCTATACTATCATTTTCACTCTTTATTTATTAGATTTGTATTTAAATTAATTTAAAATAAATTTGATACGTTTGAATTCAGTATTTATTATGTTATTATATATTAAAAAATGCCGAAAGTAAGTCAGACAAAAATTAATAGACGAATGTGTGAAAAACTAGAATTAATTATTAAAGATAAAGATTGGATAAATCAAGATGGTAGTATTCATTTTCCGTGTTGTCATAGTCAATGCGGTAATGAGGCGTTTTATAATAAAGAAAGACTAAAAGAATTAAATATAAATGTAAATTGTAATAAATCTATTGAATATTTATCAATTAATCATTATCAGACCTGTAAAAGACTGAAAGAACATCTTGAAGACCCTGATTCATTTTATTCAAAACAATGGGCTAAGTTTGAAAATAATAAAATAGATTTAACTCTATGCGAGAGAACCTGCTATGATTGCGGTAAGGTCTTTAAAGATAAAAAAAAAAGAAAACGCCACACTCACGAGGGAGGAGGGTGCGGTTTAAAGATTGATGGTAAAAGACTAGGTGTATATGATTTTTGGGAGACTATGCCCGATGATGTAAATATGATAAGAGGACTAGGTAGCGATGACGAACGCATAACACTATATGTCCCGCACGTATCAATGAATAATATGAGAAAACTAGGGGGCAATCATAAATGGTGTATAGCATATGACTACGATACTATTCAAGGTGGTAAAACATTAAAAACAAGATATATAGTATCTAAATTTGACGGACGGATTAGTGGGATATTAAACGAACAATATAAAGTATATTCTACTGATTTTAATGACGAGCAAGAAGACGAGGAGATATCAAATTGGGTAGTATCACCTGCGGAATTAAGTAGATTAAAATGTAAAACAAATCAATATATGGACGGACGTTGGCAGTTTAATACGGGAGTTATATCTCAAGTTTGAAATCAATAGAAATGTATAGAAAATGACTTAAAACGGCAGAATATATTATATATATATATACTATATAATGAGCGATGATGATTTGATGCCCGAAGTAAATAGACAACTAATTGAAGAAATTGAGGAGAAAGAAGCACTAGCGAACGCGAATGACAGCGACGGCGAAGTTGATTTATCTAGTAAAGAAACAACAAGACCACAAAAAGAAATGTTTAAAGAAATTAAATTAAAGATTAGTAAAGAACCGAAAAAAATAGCACCAGAGGTTGTATTAAAAAACGCACCTAAACTAGTAAAAAGGACCTATCCACATTTAGAGAAAGCACGATTAAAGGCTATAAAGAATAAAGCAGAAAGGAAAAAAATTCGGGACGAGGAAAAGCGACTAGCAAAAATTCAAAAGAAACTAGATACCGCCGAGCGAAAACGGGCGAAAAACCGCGAGAGATATCACACTAATAAAGCAGAAGATGCTGAGATAGATGAGATTGTAGCTAATAAACTCGCCGACCCTGAATATAAACCTACACCGATTATTAATAAACCGAAACCTGTTATAGCAAAACCTAGTATATCAAATATGCCTGTCGGTATGAATTTTAATGATTTTGAAAGACATATGGATAAATATAATAGTAAAAAAATTAAACTATTACAAGAAAAACAAATAGCACGACAGAGGAAGAAACAAGCAGATTTAGATGCGTTAGAATTAAAAAAATACAGAGAGAAGAAAAAGAATAAACCTAGGTCAATGATTAGTCGGTCAAATGTAAGGGGAATGTATGTTAAGGACTGCTCGTATAATGATTTTTTCAATTGTTAATGATTTAATTATAATAATAATAATATATATTAATATTATAATGAATAAGGAAGACGACACTGAAAAAACTGAAGCAGTTAAGAATACAACCGAAAAATTTAAACCTATCCCTATATTACCACTACAAGATGTCCTAGTTGATGAAGATATAGACCGCAATCCTATATTACCTAGAATTACGAGGAATAGAGGATTTAATATGATATTGATGGGAGCAACAAATTGCGGGAAGACCTGCTTTATTAATAATTTAATTTTAAATGAAGATTGTTTCGGTGGTAAAGAAAACGCCTTTGAAGAAGTCTATTTCTTCAGTCCATCAGTAAATCTAGATGATAGTTGTAGATTTATAAGAGAGCATTTTATTACATTTGATGAATATAAAGATGAATTTCTAGAAGAGATTTTAGAAAAACAGAGAGAGAAAAATAATGAAGAGATGGATAAAGTCCTAATTGTTATTGATGATGCCGTAGGAACAATAAGTAAAAATCAAGGAGCATTAATTAATAAATTTTCATCACGTTATAGACATTATAACACTAATTTAATATTTTCAGTTCAATCGTGGCGGGCTTTATCTTCGGTTATTCGTGTTAATGCTGGTTATATGGTTATATTTAGAGTCCCGAATTTAAAAGAACTAGAGAAAATAAATGAGGAAGTCGGCGGTATATATCGCGACAGATTAATAACTATGTTTATTGACGCTACAGAAGCAGACTACGGATTTCTCTATTTAAATTTAAGGTCAAATCCCCCCCGTGCCTTCAAAAATTTTGATAGTGAATATGATTACAGAGCAATGAAAATAACTAGTATGAAAGAATATATTAAATATTTTTAAACATCAATTATATCAACTGGTGAATTATTGGGAGTTTGACCTGCTTCATTACTATTTATAACTCTAGGTGAATTATTAGGCGTGAATCTTTCAATCGCTTCTTGAATTTCTTCTACACTACAGGGTTCTTTACTAATTAAATGTTTAATAGCACATATCGCTGTTTGTAATAGACCATTACATTTTTTATGTTTCCCGACATAAGGGAGTATTTCGCTGATTATTAAACCTATAGTAGGCAATATAGCAAGTAGGACTGATATACCAGAACATTCGGCGACTTGAGTTGTATCCATATATATATATAAATATTTAAAATACTTAAAAATTAAATGTTTGTATATATTGTGATTGACTATTAATATGTCAGACGCCCTTTATAAACGCTAATAATATTTAAAATTTTAAATATATATAGAAAATATTTCTTCTATATATATATATACATATGTTTGATTTTATTTGGAGAGCATTAGGTTATAAATTAGAAAAAGATATAGTAAGACAATGGGTTATGGAGAAAATAGATGATGAAAAAAAAGCCTATGTAATAAAACAAATACCACCGACATTTTCACGATGTGTTATTAAGAATAAAGATTATAATAAAATTCACTATAAACGCAAATTAAGGTCATATAAAGAAGTAGTAATGAATGAACCGAAAAAAGAAGTTTGTTTATAATTATTAAATATAAAATATATATATATTTTATATAAAATGAGTAGAAAACAATATGATTATTCACAACTAGAGGGAGCCAGACAAAATTTACAAAATAGAGCAATGGATAAAATTCAAAATTACGATAAAGTTAAACAAGGGGTTAGTGCTTTCAATAAAGCCAACGAACAAGGAAATTTAATTAAAGATGCGATGGGAACGGGTATTGATTTAGTTAAAGATGCGACTATTGAAGGTGGAATAGCATTCGCGAAGAAAGGTATAGAGGGTATAGCATCAAAAGTAGCAGATTATTCTGACGCATTCAAAGGCACAGAGGGCGGACTTGAAGGACTAGATAAAAGAATAACTAGTAGATTTACATCTATTCAACGAGCAAAATTAAGAAACGCTCAAAATACTAGACAAAATACACGCTCAACTCAAGCAGAACCCGAAGCAGAACCCGAAGCAGAACCAGGGGCAGAACCCGCAGCAGAACCCACAGCAGAACCCGCAGAGCCGTTGGACGAAAATCCTTTCTCGTTTGAGAATGCTGGTGGATTAAATGAGGCTGACTCCACGACAACATTTGGTGATATATCTGACACGCAGTTGAAGCAACGCCTTATTCAAACTGAAGACCCCGTTGATGCGGTTCAAGCACAAGATGAAATAGATTATAGAGCGAAAAGGGCAAATCCAGATGCTGAAGAAGGTGGTGGCGATGCTGCTGCTGATGCTGGTGATGCTGCTGGTGATGCTGCTGCTGATGCTGCTGGTGATGCTGCTGCGGTTGGTGGAGATGCTGCTGCGGGTGCTGGTGAGGGACTAATTGAAGGAGCGGCTACAGTCGGTGCTGAAGCTTTTGGTGATATAGCCGCTGAAGGGGCATTGACTTTACTAGACGCAACGGGAATAGGAGCAATTATTGGAGTCCCTTTACAGATAGCCACGGGTGTTGGAGCAGTTGTCGGAGCTGTTGATGTTGGAGAGCATTTATGGAAAGATTTTACGGACCTATTTAAAGGGGGGAATAAATCGGGCGATGAATCCGCACCTGCCGCACCTACATTTTCTACTAAATTAATTGCCCCTACATTAGAAAGTTAATAAATGATAAAATAATAATAATATCTATATATAATATAAATATTATGATTAATTCACAAGAAATATTAATAGAATGTAATATGAAAAATAGTAGCACTTCAAATAATATAAATACATTTACAACTACAATAGGAGGCGGAATTCAACTTGAACCAGGAGATAAAATAGAAATAGCGAGTGTAGCGGTTAATTCAAAGGGAATAGGCGGAAATATGATTGATATACCTGCGACACAAATTGATACAAATATTGCGTCAAATAAAATAACTCTTGAAATAGGAAAATATATAACGACGGGAAGTCGCTTTTGTTTGCCTATGCCTCATAATGCCTATAAAATAATAGCGGATACAACTTCAACTAGTTTTGGATATGCTATTGAAACTGATAATAGTGGAACAATACGACTACCGCAAGGAAATTTACCTTATAACGCAGCAGTCTTCGGCACGAACTTCAACACATTTAAAGGGGCTCATCATTATTTTAATAACCCTTATTCAACGGGGAATGATAGAACAGGACCTAATAAAGAACTAGGAGTGAAATTACATCTAGTGAAAGCGCCGTTAAAGACCGTGGGACAACCTTCAAGTTCAGTTCAGCCTTATTTACAGACAGCATCATTACTATATGATTTAGATAGAAGCGATTGCGATATTGAAATACCTTTTGGATATGAAACGCCTGAAAATATTGCTAGAACAATAACTGATGACTTTCACGCAGGAGTAATAGATGACCCTAATAATGATTTATTAGCAACTACATCACTTTATAATCAAAGAAGTCCGCTTAAAGTAAGTCAATCTACTACTAATGGTTCAATAACAAATGCCTTTATTAAAATAGCATCAGCGAACGCTATAAATACAAAAATACCCTACTCACCGACTACAAATCTAATAGGAATTTATGATAATCCATTATATGATAATTTATATTATAAGAAACCCTTTCGTTATATATACGGGAGTAGATTAAATACATTAACTAGTGTTTATGAAAGAAATCCCCCTGGCGGAACAAGACCCGCGAATCAGTTGATAAATCAACCCGTTATTATGGCGACTGACGATTTGACGCAATGGGGCGCTATTACAATAACTAATTTTGAATGTCAAAATTTATTTTTACCCGATAGTTATGAAGAACTTATTACCCCGCCTCAGGGATATAATATAAAAGCTATATATGACTTTATAAGAAATACTGAAGAATATATAGCATTAAATCCTACAAGAGATTATAAGAGTGAATCTAAAGCTTGGGCTGTATATTTTGATGTAGGGCGTTATAATGATGAAACATCTACAACAAATGTATTCGGAACGGGAGGCGGGGGATTACCTCTAGTCCCTGAATTTAATGCTGCGGCGACGGGCATAGAACAAAAAATAGGATATCAAGCGAGATATGATGAAGAAACTTGGAATAATAAGAAACTATCGGCACAAATGATAACTGACGGATATTATTTTATGGATAAAATAACAGTGAATAATGTTGTTATAACCGTTCAAGATTTTTGTAGAGAAAATAATATTATGATTTGTCTAGTAGGAAATACGAATGACCCTACTGTATTTACAGAAACTTTACCTTCTAATTATTTAATAGCATTTTTTGGAAATCAATATTCGGATTTACCTCTACCCGCTGACGGAGTTCAACCGATTCAAACCCCTCCTAGAAAAATAAAAGCAAGATATATAGCAATACAAAATCTATCAATCCTTAGTGAAACAGCAATAGTTAATAATTATTTTGGTTATGATTTTACATTTATGAGAAATACGGCGGCTCTAGCAATTAATACTTCTAAATCAACATCACAATGGCCTGTCGCAAACGCACCTAATAATTATGTTAATTATATTCAACTAGGAGCCCCTAATGCGAGTTTAACCTATGATGAAGATTTAGGTAAGTTCGCTTTTCAAGATTTTCATTTTCCGTATTTTCTAGGTGATACAGTGTCAATTGATGTTAATAGGTCATTAAATCAATTAGCAGAAAGCACTACCACATTACCTGCTCTACCTATAGCACCGTTCTCTACCGACCAGGTGGGTTCAGTTATTAGCACCCCTTTATATCAAGCATATTCGGGGGCAACAATTTTAAAGGCAAAGACCTATTTTATAAATACAAATAACTTTACAGACCCGATTGATATAGATGAAGATAATTTTAAATTTACTTTACTATCACGCCTAGGATTTGTATATGATGATATATTCGGTTTAGGTAGTCCTGAGGCTCTATTTACTGAAAAATCAAATAATTTTATTGAATATCCTTATTCAAGACCTAGTCCTATTACAACGAATGCGAAATTGATTACAACCTATAATTACGCATTTGGTGTTGATTATCTAGCACCCGCGGCTTCTGGCGCCGTAGCAGGAAGTATAGCATATAAACCTTCATATGATTTAAATATATCTCAAAATCAAAATTCATCAACGAATGCCGAAAGTTGTTTAATAGTCGCAACAAATAACCCGTTGAGATTATCTACGCCTTTTTGGTTAATACAGTCAAATATTATCCCCGCTACAAATTATATAAGTGATAAAGGGAAACTTAAAAATGTATTATCAGTAGTCAATAGGGCTTATACATCTAATGATTATGCTTATGGGATGGGGGGCAGCACAGCAAAGACTGTTGAAAATCCCTTCGTTATTACTGAGATTACTACAACAATTTTTAATAATGACTTTACTTTACCTAAACTAGATAATAATACAGTTGTTATATATAAATTAACAAAGACCTACACTCAAGAAAATAGAGAATTACAAGCTAATATTCAAGAAATGGAAAAAAATAATAAATAAAAGTTTAAAAATTCACAAAATTATTTATATTTATATTATATATAAATAATGTCCGTGCCTTCAATTTTAATGAATAAACCTCTCCGCCGTCCTACTGATATGAATATACAATCAGAAATTTTACACCCTATTAACTTTAACCAGAATTCAGCAAAATTCGTATTTGATAATAAAGGAATTCTAGACTCTAACTCTCGTTTAAACATCGCCTTAACAACCACTAAAGGAGTTCAAGTAGATGTTGGCGCTGCTAATACGCCTACAGATGCGGGAACTGTAATTAAACCTTTAGCCTGCGACTCTATATTATTTACAGGAGCTCAACTTCAATATCTTGTAGGAACTGATGGTGTAATAGACACGGTTGGTCCGATATCAACAACTGTAGCAACATTTGCGGCAGCTGATATGACTGCTAACGGAAAATTAGGAGTTAAAGTTGGCGATTTTATTTATAATACTGAAAAAGTTCAAAATATATCAGTTATTACTGCTATATCTACGACTACCTATACATTTAGTCCCGCGTTCGCACAAACTAATGTTGCTGGTAATAGTTTTGCGTTTTATTCGTGTGATAAAATTCTTATAGGGGCTCAAGGAGCGAATGTCCCTCTCACGACTCCTAAATACTACAATAAAATGATGGTAAGATTTAAAGCATCAGGAGGAGGCTTTTCTGACGCGGGTCTAGGCGGAATTCGCATAGGAACGGTTGCGAGTTGGGACCCGACAGCTATTACTCAAGGCGCATTCGGGACAGCGGCGGAGGCTGTAAGTTATATAGGAACTTTAACACTTGATGGAAAAGCCGCCGCTTTATCAAATCCCGACGGGAGTGTTCTCAGCGACGCTCAAAAAAAATTAATTTTATTCGGTCAGAAAGAAGCGAATAGTGAAGCTTGTGCGGTCTATAATCCCCGCTCAGTTGTATTAGGACAAGCAACAGAAGTTAATGGTAAATATAATGGCTTTAGAATGACTGCTTCTAATAACTGCCTCCCTAACGCTACTAAAACAACAATTTTAAGATATTACGCGGTGGGTGCTGATGCGAAGGTAGAAGCAACTGTAGTAGCAGGTATAAACTGGCTTGACCCCCCTAATAAAATCGCTTATACTTCAATAGATTTTAATTCAGGAAAAGGTTTTACTAAAATTTGCGGGACAGGCGGTGTATCTTCAATTGTTCTAGTTAAAAATGAATTGACAAACCCTTCAACACTCCCTATATCTACGGGCATAGCATCGGTTATTAAACGGGCTGTTTTAACTATAGGCGGTCGTGAAATATCTTCTCTAGATGCTGTAGGTCATTTTAATACTATAACTAATATGCTTAACTCAACTGAATACCGTGATAAAATTTTATTACCTCTTCAAGGTGTTAATGATGCTATGAAATACGGCGAAGATGTATCCGCTAGTTTAGGAGTAGCTACTCAGGGTTTTATTACTATGAAAGATGAGAAAGAAATTAGAACTCCAGGAACTGCTTCTGAGTTTATTGATATGCCTGATAGACTTAAAATAGGTGAAACCCTCGCGACAACACCTGAATTTTCTCTACCACTTAGTGATTTAATCCCTATGATGAGAGGCGTTAAATTACCGCTATTCGCTATTAATCAAGAAGTAGCTCTTTTAATTGAATTCAGTGAAGACACAAACGGTCATCGCATCGTTCAGGAAGTAGATTTTGGCGGTGAATACGGAAAATCAATAATTCAAGAATCTAGTGTATTTATGATGACTGATTATTTATACTATGAAGCAGAAATGGATGCTGTATTACAAGAAATAAACTCAGTCGGTTGGCAACTACCTTATGAAGATGTTATAACAATTGATTCTCAATTACCTGCTATTGAAAAGCCTAGCGGTGTCGCGCCGAATGACTTCACGCGCACAGAAACCTCTACATTATTATATTTAGGTGGAAAAATGCTTAGAAATATTATCATTCAGAAACAATCAACAAACGTTGAAATAACGAACGGTATAGGCAATAACCGACTAGAAGGCGTATATAACTCACGCTCATTACAGCGACCTGAAACATATAATTTAACTATTGATAATGTCCCTTTTTATGATAATGATATTGAACTTAGTGGCTTACAATCTCAGGAATTATCTAGATGTTTTGATACGCATTTACAGATACCTTTCGCTAGATATTCTCTCGCGGAACTTGTAGAAAAGGATTACACATTTGACCGTGATGCTAGTGGCTATATAACAAATGTTCGTGTTTTAGAAACTCTACACTCCGCATCAGGTCGCCCTCTTTGTAGATTACTCTCAGGCAACCAGAATTACTTCGGTATAAATATAGGGAATATAGCGGGGATGGGTCGCGAAATGTCAAATCTCCCGCTAGTTTTCAGGCATATAACTGAACGCACCTCGGCGAATGATGAATACAGCGACGCTCTAGCATATCGCTTCTATTGCACCATAAAGCGTGGATTAAACATATCGCAGGGCGGTTATGTCGCAATCAGTGAATAACCACGTTGTTTAAATTAAAATAAATTTGATAAGACATTTTATTATATATATTCTTATTATATATAATGAAACTGATAAAGACAAGAGGAAAATATGCTTCATCGTTTATGATAGATGATGAAGATGAAGAAAGATGTAGAAAATATCGTTGGGGGAGTGATAGTCGTAAAACTAATATTTACGGAAGAGCGAATATTAACGGCACAAAAATGTATTTACATAGATTTTTACTTAATGCGGGGAAAGGTTCGCAGGGGGGACTAGTTGTCGCGCATCTAGACGGAAATTCATTAAATAATCAGAAACATAATTTACAATTACAAACAAGAC
>TARA_R110000772_G_scaffold101410_1_pt1 | contig 24758 bp, 5 predicted proteins | sample TARA_R110000772 | Tara Oceans TARA_R110000772 (sample SAMEA4397948) | marine metagenome | biome: Polar Biome; feature: [SRF] surface water layer (ENVO:00010504); material: water (ENVO:00002006), including particulate matter (ENVO:01000060) such as... | depth 5 m | reverse complement strand
ACGATACCCACCCTTAAGTGCAGAAACTATTCTATTTGTCTTAGCAACGTTAGTTAGAGACATGTCAAAGTTATTACTCTCTAAGTCTTTATAAATATCATTTATTAACCCAACCTCAGTATCAGATGTCATTATACCTTTAGTTTTAAGGTAATCGTAAATCTCTTGTTTACTTGATTCTGGCTTGTATCTAAAGTTATTTACAACAATATTAAATGCAGATACCATAGCACCCATTCTCTGTGGGTTTAATGGTAGGTGACCACTCTGTAATACAAATGCAAAATTACCTAGTAAGTTTCTAAGGTGAGTTGGAATATTACCAACAGTCTTAGACCACTTAGTAATAAGTGTAGCACCATATATTGCTGCAGCAACACCCTTGTGTTGAGTGTCTTGGTACACATTGTTAAGAACTGAGTACATCTCATCACTTACGTAGTGACCTTCAAAAGCACCAAACTTAGAGCCTAACTTTTTAGATAAACCATTTGATACTATCATTCCTTCTACCTTCTCAGATGACCAGAATTTACCCTCACCCATCTTCTGCATCTTATCTAGCATCATGTGTGTAGATATAGTCTTATTTAGTTTAGATATAGACTCTATGTAGGTTATTAGTGGGTCATGTATCTCACCCATAATATCTCTAATCTCCATAGGAATGTCTTGTCTACCTTTAAATATCTCTTTAGCTATACCCACTTGAGATGCAGTCAATCCATCAGCTGCAAAGTTACCAGTTGAGTTAGAGAATATATCAGCAAATATAGTATCTACTACTTTCTCTATTTGATCCTTATCTTTTACTGGGTCTAGCTCAGATCCCTCAAGTACAGACTCTCTAATCATTTTTTTAGATCTATCAACTTGATCTTGAGTTAAGTCGTAGTTCTCAGCTTTAAACTTTTTGTAGCTTCTATGTAAATAGATACCAAGATTCTCTTTAACTGCAACCTCCATGCTTCCAGTAAAAGCACCAGTCTCTAAACCTTTTTGAGATAATTTATCTATATCCTCCCTCATCTCTACAATAAGGTCTCTAAGGTTTACCTCTGTATCTTTACCGAATAAACTTATTGTAACATTTTCATCTAAGTCACTTACATCTAAGTAAATTCTTTGCTGAGTTCCATCTTCATTTAATACTGGATCTCCGTTCTCGTCAACAACCTCTTTATAGCCACGTAAGTATTCTGTTAGTTGCTTAGGAGTGAAGTCTTTATTAGATGCTTCAAATGCTTTACCAAATATAACAGCTGTTCTCTTAGCCTTATCCATAGCTACAGCAACCTCGCCTTGCATCCTAGCAAATAAATCTGTAAGTGCAGGATCACCAAATGTATTCTCAGCTTGAAATAAGAATCTAGATGCTCTAATTCTAAGTGGATCAGAACCTGTAACCTCGTTAGTTATATTCCTAGTAAATCCAAACTTCTCGTTATGACTTCTAGTCAACCTTTCACCAAGTGAGTAGTCTGCCTCTAAAAATGCTTTTTTTATTCCAAACAATATATCTAAGGCAGGACTTGAGAATGACAAGAACTCCTGATCATCATCAGCTTGAAATCTAGTTGGTCCATGTGAGTTCTCATGTGTTTTTTTAGACTGGTCTGTGAAGTCTACCCTTAGTGCTGAACCTAAATTTTCAACCTCTGGAGTTTGAACAACATTATAGTAGTAGTATTCAGCTGTAGCTAATTCAACTCTATCAAGTGCAGCAGCCACATTGCTTTTATCTGTTTTTTCAGCGTAAGAATTTTTAAGGTCAGATAAGTAGTTAAAGTATCTTTCTCTAGATCTTAGTGGCATTTCGTAGCCCTCTCCATCAATTAAATAATCTTCTGAATAATTATCTGTTACTAATGGGAGTATAGTTCTAGTAATAAACCCATCAGACTCAAATAAATCACCCATTCTAGACTCGTAATCAATCAAGTCAGATTGTGAAGCACCATAGGGTTCTAAAGCTGTAGATAATTCTACATTAAACATGGTATAAGCTTTATTGATTCTATCATTAAGCTTACTCATATCTGTTTCTGCATCTAAATCAACACCACTTACTAAAGATGAAGCAATACCTCCATCAAGCCTTCTTAATTGCTTAACAAGCTCTTTAGGTGCTGTACTATTATAAAACTCAGCTAATCTATCGTCAGAGTGACCCTCTAGTTTTCTTGACATCTTACCATTAACAAGGGCGATACCATCGTAACCTTCATTCATAGCTATATTAATAGCCTTCCTAAAACCAAGACCTAACCAGTGTTGAGTCTTGCCCCAAGGCATGTCTCTTACAGCATCATCACTTCTATTTTCTTTTTTCTGTAGTTGTAAATATCTCTGGAGGTTAATTAAGTCCTCAGTTGGATTTACATTACTCATTCTTTCATTAACCATCTTAATCAGCTCGAAGTTTCTGTAAGCTCTACTTCTTTCAACAAACCCTCGAACCCAAGGGTCTTTTATTTTAGTACCTAAAACTGGACTATAATGAGCATATCCAGAAACTTCAAGACTATTAAGCTCTTTCTGTTCCTCTTCTGTAAGTGGAGGGTTGTCTTTCTTAAACCCAAGTCTTTCACCTGAACTAGTTTTATCAGTAGCTCTTTGAGCCCAGTCAGATTGTATCTCCTGAATAAGTAGTATCTTCTTACCATCAACAATTCTGTCATCTGTCCTAACGTGAACTAGTACGTTGTTACCACCACCCTCAGAACTATCTAAGTGTTGCCAGTGTATGTTTGAAGGAAATAATATTCTCTCGTTTACATCTCTAATAATAATCTCTTTGTAATTTTCACCACCAGGTAGAGTTAAATCATTCCACTTAACTTTACCAAAGTCATGATCGTAAGCATCGTTTAATATATCTAAACCAGTAAGATCAGTACTAGTGTCTATGTTTCTAGTTATAATATCGTCAATAACTTCATTATAATCGTATCTAGGAGGTATAACTCCTTCAGCGTCTAAGTAATACTCATCTACTGTACCTATAATATTATCATTTAATTTTAATGTTTCACCATCAAAGTCAAGGTCATCGTAGGTATACTTTTTATTAGTGTCTTTAACAATACTTGCAATAGCAGGCTTAGTTAAATTAGCTGCTATAATATTTAATGCTTGCTCTTTTCTTATATTTTTAATGTTATTAGAGTCCTTAAATTCTTGAAGTATCTCTTCTACCTCTAAGTATCTAAGTTCTAAGAGACCCCCAGGAAACTTCTCTATAAGTTTTGCCCAGTCTCTAGGTTGTCTTGGGACATCTGTAGCGTTTAGTACAGCTTCGAATGCGTTAGATCGAAACTCTTCAGACTCAATTCTTTTGTAGTCTTCTTCAACATCTTGATACCTTTTAATACCTGGGTACTCTGAGTTTTTTGCCATAAACCTTGAGTCTGATGGCGTTGTCAACTCAGGATTCTCAGCTAAGATAAAACCTCCTACCTGTACAAGTCTACCAGCACTACTTAGTGGTAAGCCTGTTTTAGTATCAAAGAAGTAAGAAGCCATGTCTGGTCTCATAGAGACACGAACAACATCACCTCCATCTTTGTACTTTTGTAACATCTCCTCAGCTATGGTTTGAACCTCAGCCTCAGTAGCGTTTTTCCAATCACCCTCCATTCTAGCGAAGGGACTCTTATTAACCTCACCCAATCCTATACCTAATGCAGTGCTTGGGTTAGTTCTAAAGGTTACGTTAGATAGTAAAGAGAACTTACCATAACCTATTATCTTACCTCTAGAGTCACCAGTGTGTATTGAGTTACATAGAACACCAAAGTCTCCATTAGCGTTTATATCTAATCTAGAGCCTACTCTAGTTCCGTTAGGTATCTTCTTGTTGAAACCTACTAAACCTTTCTCTACTTGAGCCTTCTTTAAAGCCTTAGTCATAAGGTCAAAAGATGTAAACTCAGGGACTTTTAGTTTGGCTATTGACGCTTCACTATCATACATGTATGGATAGTCCTGACGTAACGTCTGAGTGTACTCATCAAAAGTAATCTCTTGATTAGCATACTTCATTATATTCTCACTAGGTACTCTAGTTCTTCTAGGTTTTTTGTTTTGTTTTCTCCACTTAGAAACTTCATCTAAGTTTACATTAAGTGAAGCTATTGTATTATCAAAGGTGTCAGCATCTTCAGTTATCTGTAGTCTTTTAGTTGGTAATAACTCAAGATCTCTAGCCTTCTGTAGCTTTTGTCTTAGTATCTCTGGTTGGTTTTTGTGAGCATCAAACTGTTCTTTAGTATTAAAGGTCATTATAAACTCTCTAGGAGCAAGTTTATCCATCTCTTTATTCATAGTTTGGGTTATAGACTCTAAGATTCTAGCCTTCTCATCCATACCTAGCCTAGACTCAACTACTCTTGCCTCTACTTCACCATAAATACTCTCATAAAATTTAATAGGATTGTACTTACTATCAAATTCTGATTTTAACAATGCGTACTGTGATTCTAACTCAAGATTAGACAAGGCTGTCATTAGGGTGGTTTTACCCTCAAGTACAGGCTCTATATAGTCTTCGTAAATAGATACACCACTAAACCCACCAAGATATTCTTTATCATCTCCAAGTACAGGGTGCTCAGTTAATAAAGCATTTTTTGGGTTTGCATAATCTTTCTTTAAACGAAGTATACTATCAGACTCAATTAATTTCTTTATCTTATTAACGAAAGTTAAATCGCTTCTTCTAGATTTATTAATTGGCTTTATTATTTCTTTTAACTGATCACCAGAAAAACCTTGTCTATCTAAAAAATTACTTAGGTCCTTAGTACCAAGTCCTTCAAAGTAAGTATGAGTACCCCCTTCAGGGAAACCTTCAATATCCTGAACTGCATGTTGAATCTCGTGCTTTAAGGATGAGAATAAATAATCTGAATCTAACTTAGGCTGACCATACTTTGTAATGTCAAACACATTTAATCTTATAGCTTTAAGTCTTTGGTTATACGAGGCTAAAGAAGGACTATCCTGAACTATAATGAAAACACTAGTATTTCCTATCTCAGGATATAAGTCTAATACAGGATCGTCTATAAGATCCTTTAGCGTTAAGTCAGATGGTACAGATTCAAGTAAACTTGAAACCTCTTCACCTCCACTTATAAGTTTTCTCTTTTTGTTTTTTACTTCGTAAACAGATTCGTACTTTTTCTTAAAGTCAGGATCTTCTAACATGAAGTCTAACTCATCTAAGATATTATCAAATACACCCTTCATGACAGGTTTAAAGTCTCCATCATTAATCTCATAACGCCACAAACCATCTTGACCTTTCTCCCACATAGTTACTTGTCTGATGTACTCAGGCATAGAACCTTTGTCCTCCATATCTAAGGCTAATAGATAATTCTTCTTCATAACCTCATTAAGGTTAGCCTCAGTACCTATAACTTGTAACCTCTTAGTCTTTTTAGTTTCAGCTACTGCAGTTGCTGTAGTAAGCCCTATACTTCTAGCAGCCTCAGACTTCTTCTTCTCCTCTAATGGGGTATTAAATTTTTTGTTTTTAGTGTCATAAGTCCTAAACTTAGGGAAAGCGTCTCTAACATCAACAAACCTATTAAAAACCTTTAATCCCTCACCATAAACTACAAATGGATATGCAGGGTGATGTCCCTTGTCTCCCTCAGATGTTTGAACAACCTCAGAGTTTAAATCAAGCTCTATAACACCAACAATATCACCGTTTTGAGCTTCAGTAATTAAAGGATCATTAACATACTCGAGCATCTTCTCAAGCCTTGGTATACCAGCTTTGTCAAGTAAAGCTGCATTACCCTCTATAAAAGTTTTATTAAATTGATTTCTATTTACAGTACCAAGTTTTAATAGCATTTTTTTGTAATCATCTATGCTTTGTATTGGTAAACTAACAGGTGCATAAACATCACCTGCCTTCATTCCTTTTTCAGTAATAGGTTTAGATAGTTTAGCTAAAACTTTTTTGTTACCAGCTAGATTTAATTTAGTATTTATAGAGTCCAGTACTTCTTTCTCTGTAACTAATCCTTTATTTATACTATTATTTAATTCCTTAACTATATAGTCATTAAAATTTAAGTTCCCAAGTATTCCAGTGTCAGCTTGTGTCATTAAAGCCACTTGATTAACACCTTTCTTTTTTAAGTTCCCAATAAATTTATTTGCAGCATCTAAGGTTGTAAAAGCCCATATACCTGCACCATCTTGTAGAGAGTAAAGTATTCCACCCATCATGTTATGAGTAACACCTGTTGGACTTGTAATATCTGCAACAATAGACTTATCAATAGCAGATACAAAAACCTCTACACCATCAATAACTTCTGGGTCTACTACCTCTACCTTAGTCATGTCTATAGGTCTACTAATAGCATCCTCATCTACTGCAGCAAGCCTTTTAATACCTCTGTCAGACTTTGTACTTTCATTAACTATAGCTTTACCAGATGCAATCTTTGATCCTGGTTGAGACTGACCATTGATAGCTTGGTTATAATTTTTATAGCTAACATCCATCTTAGCTAATCTATAGCTTTCACTTTCTCTTACTTCAAGGACTTCATCATTGTATACTATGGTCTCACCTGTAGTTAAAGCTGTTGCAAGGTTATCAACTAAATCATCAAGTTTAGAGAAGTCATCTAGGTTTAAGTTTTCTAAATCTTTTCTAACCTTCTTTTTAGTATTTCTAATTATAAAGTCTAAGAATCTTCTAGTCTTGCTTGCATCTATTTTTTGTGCTGCAGCGTCACCAAGGTACTCAGCAAAAGCCTCACCAAAGTAAAAGTCATTTATTAATTCTTTTTCAGTCTTTAAAAAAGGAAATCCCTTTCTGCTAACCTTACTTTTATTACTAGGATGTTTAGCATACTCTACAGCTTGGTTTTGGTATGTCTTATTACTAGAAGCCCACTCAAAGTAAGTTTGTTTTCTAGGCATACCATCCTTACCTAAAGTCCATCTGCTTTTATTCTTAAGCTCTTTATTTATCTCGTCAAACTTTGCAGGGTCATGCTTCTCTAAAAATTCGTGTATTGGGTGACCTAACTCGTGAAACAAAGTATTCTTTTGTATTCTATCTAGGTTTAGAGATACAGATCCATCTTCATTGTTATAGAAACCTCTAGAGGATACCTCGTCTATATCAGAAAGAACTTCTTCAAGTATATTTAAGTCTTGTAAAACTGCTTGAAGTTCAGGTGTAAAAATGACTTGAACTTTATCAGTCTCAGGATTAACCTCTATGTTTATAGAATCTACATCTAGATCTCCACTTGTTAAATTCTTTTTATCGTAGGCTTTTTGTATAAGGTCCCTTATAACACTCTCACTATTCTCATGTATCCTTAAGTTAAGACCATTGAAAGCACTTAACATCTTAATCACAGGTAAAAGGTATTTAGCCTTACTTGGTGCTACCTTGTTTTTAAGGTAGTCCTCCAACTCAGTTGCGTTATCTGCATCGTATGATTTAGCGTAACTCTTCTTACCAGATTCGTGATGTATTGCAACCTTCTTACCATCCACATTAATAAATGTAGTTGTACCACCATCTAAAGCTGAGTCACCTTGTAAAACTTTACCCTGTTTTCTAGAAGACCCATCAGTACCTAATACACCATTTTTACCTGATATAATAGTCTTTTGATTCATAAGTTCTGCAAGGGCTAAAGCCTCACCATCAGTTAAGGCAGTACCATCCTTTTTTCCCTTTAATAAAAACTGAACCTCAGACTTACCATCAACAGATGCTAAGGTCTCAGTAAACTCAATACCTTCAGCATTAAGCCTAGCTATTAAGTTGTTGCGTCTGTTTGCGTTTTCAGAATCAGACAACCCACTTTTATCAGCTGATATTATATGATAGTCTCCATTATTAAGCATCTCATCAAAATCTGATTGAGACATCTTATCCATTTTACTGGTGTCTGCAGCATCAAAGTTTTTAGCATTACTCTTTCTAGTAATACCTTTGTTCAACTTATTTATGTCTCTAGAGTTCTTATACTTTATTAAAGCCCTTTTAGCAGCCTTCTTAGAAGAGAACTCATTAACTTCTACCTCAGCCTTAGTTTGAACCTTATTGTCCTTTGAAACCTCTTTATTCGATTGCTTAGTTACAACGTTAGGTTTCTTTATATTTCTTTTTAATTGAGACTCTATAGCCTGAGCTTGCTCATCAGTAGTAATCTCACCATCTGTAGTGGTGTTAGTTACGTTTGCTGTATCGTTATTTTTAACTCTAGTGTTTAGTCTGTTCTTAATCTTATAGCCTCTATCTTTAATAAAGGTTCTAAAGTCTCCTTTACTATTAAGGTAACCTTTAGAGTTGTTACTCATAGATACAAACTCACTTTGAAGGTCTTGCATCTTAGCTTCTACATCAGCAATCTCGTTTACTATTTGTAGTATCTCACTATCATTGTCTGTATTCTTAGATGTAACATTTAATCGTTTAGATAGATCAGATAACTGATTGTCATACTCAGTCATCTTGTTTCTAGCCTCAGTATTATCAGTAGATGTAAACTCAGATAATAACTTCTCTATCTTTAAGTTTAGCTGGTTAGCATTTACAGCTCTCCACTTTTGTTTACCATCTTTTTTAGCCTTTTTATTTACATCATTTTCTGTATGTCTTACATACTCATTTCTAGACATAACAGTAACTTTACCAGTAGCAACATCCTCTACAGAGAATTGAGCCTCTTTCTTTATATCTACATATTTGTTTGCAAAATGAGATATAGCGTGACCACCAGCTTTAGGTAACATACCTGGAAGTAAACTACCTATAGCAACATCCATCATGTCATACGACAGTATTTTTTCATCTACAAACTCCTCAAAAGTAGGCTCAGTAATCTTACCATCCTCATCTTCTGTACCATACAAGCCTGTAAAGTAGTTTGTAAACTCCTGACCTACTTGCTGTATAGTCTCAGTAGTTGCTTCTCCAGCACCTCCATAAGCTATACTAAGTCCTGCCTTTAAGTAAGGATCTTTAGTGAAACCTTCTATGAAAGAATCCCCTATAGTTTTTGAGCTTGGGATAGCTCTAGGTGATTTAATAATTTTAGACTTAGTTAATTTATCTAAAGCTTTTTTAGCTATAGTTTGACCAGCTTTAACATTACGAAGTGTAAATAATTCAGTACCTGCTATAATAGCTGTTGTAGCAGCCATACCTGCATATCTTCCTGCAATACCTACCTGATTCTCAGGTGAAACATTCTCGTTAAATTCTTTAACAGACATAGAGTAGTCACCACCAGCAGAAAGTGATGAAGCACCTAAACCATATCCCTTCGTAAACATCATAAGAACTATATCAAATATAGCTGATCCAGTCATGTTAGCCACTTGATTTGTAGCATCTTGATACTCACCATTAGCAATAGACTCAGATATTCCGTACTTATATTTTCTTATGTTATTCTTAGCATACGATTCACCTAGCTCTTTAAGTTCTTTAGCTATTGGCATTATGTCGGCACTATACTCGTAAGCAAGTGCAGGATTTAAAGACATAGTTGCTTCTGCAAACCCAGCACCAAACCCAATAGATCTAGTAAGAATATTTTCAAAGAAGTCACCAAAAGCACCTCCAGAATTTAATTGTTGCTCCTTAAGACCTCTAAGATTTTTAAACTCATCTCCAATTAACTCGTCAGATATTTCAATAGATTCTGGATTACTTACCAGCTCGTCATAGTTTAAGTATAGGTAGTCTTCAACCTCACTATAAGATGCTCTGCTCCCATTTATAGAAAGACCATCTCTTCTTACGTTGTAAGGATTCATTCCCAACTGCATAGACCTCTTCATAATAAAAGATTCATCCTCTTCTGGATGCTGTTCTTTTACAGTGTTAAATATGTAGTCGCTCCAGTCAGCTTGAAGACTTTTGTATTCCTCTTTATTTATAAAGTCTAAATACTCTTTATTTAGCTTAACAAACTGCTCGTCATGAAGCTCTTTAGCTGCTTCAATCTCTTGCTCTGAATATTTATAATCCTCACCTAAAACTCTTTTTAAATACTCTTCAGGGCTTTCTTTAACATTAGATAAGTATCTTAATCTATCTTCAAACTCTTTCTTTTTAACGCCAAAGTCGCTATCTTTTTGAGAGTAAAAATTAACTTGTGCTGCTGATAAATCTTGAGTACCTTGAGATGTTTCTGGAACATTACTCATCCAGTCCTGTTCGTACAAAAACTTACCCTCTGTAGAATACATGTCTTCTATATCCTCAGTGCTAGTAATCTTAGCATACATGTCTTGAACAAAATTATTATCCTCTGCAAGGTCTTCAGATACACCAGCGTCAAGCTGTTCTTTTAAGTCTTCTTGTGTTACTTGTGGTTGTGAAAAGTCAGGATAGCTATACTCTTCTGAGTCCAAAAAAGACTCTGGTTCTTCCAAATTGGATGTAGTAGCCTCCTGCTGAGTCTTTTCCAAAATCGAAGAAACGTCTTGAGTTGCGTCTTTTTTTTTTAAGCCTAACAGGTTTTTGTATTCATCTTCCGAACCGTTGTATCCAGATTTTTTAAACAAACCGTAAGAGTCTGCAAAAGCTTCTGCGTTTTCAGATAATAAAGTATAAAACTCATCTTGCGAGCCATTGTAGCCTGATTGTGAAAACAGACCATAGACATCTTTTAATGCTTCTTCGTTCATTATGTGTTCTTGTTATATTTTGATCCTACTCCCTTATTTTGTGAGCTTGATTCTTCTTGTTGATTATAAAGGTCTTTATTTTTAAATGATTCGTACCATGCTTCTGTAGTCTCACCGTAAAGAGCTTTATCTATTTGATTTAAGGGAATAGATATTTCAACTTTTGTAGCTCCTTGTTGAGTTACATCTGCTGGTATTTCTATCTCGTATATTGCGTACATGTTATCATGAGAGCTATTAATTAACACTTGACTAAGTTTAGCTTCTTTTGTACCTTCTATTTTACTTAAGTAATCTTTTACTGCTTCAGTATCGAAGGTAAGACCCTTTGAATTAACTGGTCTATTAGATACCTCTAAGTTTTCAAGCATAGATGACGTTAACTCGTGAGTTGAAGATTTTTGTGCAACCTTAACTTCTTGAAGCATCTTACCATGCTTACCATACGTGTAATCAGTTTCTTTATCACTATTCATCATAGTGTTCCAATCGTTTACAGAAACTAATTTACCTTTATTAATGTTTTTTTGGAAATCATTTGTATCATCTTGTTTTGCTTTGATAGACTGATTAGGGTTATTTCTTTTAGCTTTTTCCTCTGACTTGTTTTTTATGAATTGAATATACTCATTGGCTAATTCAGGATCATAAGTGTCAGGGTTTTTAGGGTTTAATTTATCAGTAAAAGTAGTGCTACCAGCAATATCTATTCCTCTAGTTTCAAAAGCAAAAGCTGCAGGAAAACTCATATTCTCCTTATTACCTTCATCATCAACCTCGATTATACCTTCTTTACCTAGGTACAATTTCTCCATATTTTTATTATCCCAATCACCGTTTTTATCTGGAGTTAAACCAGCTACTACCTTTTCTGACTCTTTACTTATATCACCTAAAGCCTTATACTGACTACCATCAGCATTAGTTATAGTAGTCATTTTTTTAGCGTCATATAAGGCATTTATAGGATTTTTGTACGGTGTTTTATTTACTGTAGTGCTTGAATCTAAAGGATACAACTCTAAAGCCTCATCAAGACTTATTGCCTTTTCACCAGAGGTAGCTTCTTGTATTTTATTAAAATTATATTCATAAAGGTAACTACCATCTTCAGATACAGCTAACGAATCTCCTTTACCTTGTTTAACTAAATTATCATAAGATGTTAAAATACTTGATATATTTTTAGCTTTTGATATGTAGCCTGTAAGACCTCCCTCCATATCTACTATATTAGATCTTATTAAAGGGTTGTTATGATATTCTTGACTATTTTCATCAACATATTTTTTGTATTCAGAAGTTTTAGAAACTACATTATCAATAAAAAAAGGATTTAAGCCATCTGGAGTGTAGTCCTTAGACTTATAATCGTTTTTCTTTCTATCTTCTTTCCTCTTATCTGCAGCAGCTTGCTTTCTAAGCTCAAGCTCCTCTCTTTGCATCTCTAGTTGCTGTCTTGCAGCCTCTTCCTTTAATAAGTCACGATTGTTCTTAAGGACTGTACCTGTAAAAAATAAACCTTCTCCAGCCATTACCTTCCTAGTTTAGATGCCATTCTCTTAAGATAATCACCCATACCAGCTTTCCTACCTTCTTTGCTAGGAGCTTGATTCTTTGGATTTTTCTTTCTAGAGTCAGCGTAGTTAATTAAAAATTGTGTTTCTTTATCTGTCAAGTTAAGCTCTTCTTTGGCTACGTTTGCAAAGTCTTCTGGAAGACCTCCAGACATATTCTTTCTCATAACGTAACGCATAATTTTAGAAGCCTTATCTTTAGGTATGTCATTAGCACTAACTACTGCCCCTTCTTGAGCCATAGGCTCTTCTTCATCATCCCCTATAACATTACTGTCGTATTTAGCTACCAGTTCTTGCATAAGCTCAAAAGCAGCATCTTTATCTTCATTCTGTAAAGCCATTCTAATGTCGTCTACATCATCAGGAGGTAGTATAAGTTCTCCACCTGTAGCCTCACCAATCTTCTCACCGTCTTGAACCATATCAATAGGGTTACTACTATGACTAAACTCTCCAGGAGTTACTCCACCTTCTTCAGCATCTATTACTGCACCTTCTTTTGCCATAGCACCTAAACCACTAGCAATATCTTCAACACCACCAAAGATGTTTTGAGTACCAGCATCTTTCTGTGCTTTAATACCTGCAAGCTCAGAACCTGCAACATTTATATCTTGCTGCTTAACTCTATTCTGCTCTCTAGCTAGGTTTTCCATAGCTTTAGTTTTAGCAGTTTGTTGCATACCCATAAGGTCTGTTCGTTGCTTTGCAGCAGAAGATTCTAAGGCTTGCACCCCAGCTAAAACGTTTCTAGGGTCTTTAGATAAAGCACCCATTGCAGAAGCTCTATCAGCAGCTTGCTGACTTTGCATATTTTCTATAAGATTTTGATCTATAGGTTGATCTGCAGTCTTAATAGTTGCATCACTAACCTTGTCATCTAATCTAGATTTATCAAAAGAATTTTCTGCTTTCTTAGCTTTACTAGCTTGTATGCCACCGTATATAGCCTTACTTAAACCTATAGCTGCAGTAGCAGCACCGACAAAAGCCTTAGGAGCGTTCTTGTTTTTTTTATATGATACTTTAGCTTTTATCTTTCGTGCCATGTTATTAAATTTTTACAAATATACTAATTATTTTATTATTATCTATTGCTGAGCTCACTCTTGTCTACATCTGCATTTGCAGCGTACAAGTTAAACTTGCTTTTTGATTGCTGAGAGTTTGTAGCAAGCACAGTTCTCATATAACTACCTTTCATTCTTTCCCCTTCTACTCTACCATCCTTAACTAAGAATACATACCCATTAGCAGGTATTTTATCAAGAGAAGTACCTTGAAGGCTAGGTTCCAATATGAAGTTTATTTCAGAGTCATATGAATTGTTAGAAAAAGAATATGGATAACCTAAGAATGTTGTAGCTCCATCTGCTTCTTTAACATACATCTTACATTCAGTAGATAAAAGTTTTGTATCGTTATTAGATAAATATGTATCGTACACAAACAAATCACCTATACTGACTCCAGTCAAATCACTAGTACCATCTACATTTATATTTGTTATAACGTAAGAAGCTCCAACAATTGAATCTGAAGGGAATTGTTTTTTATTAAGATCAACGTTAGTATCAAAGCTATTTGCAGAAGTGTTGTAAAGAGTTGCAAAAACATTTCCTGAAGCATTTGTTATAATATTTGTAGATAATCCTAATCCAATTATCTCAGAACCATCTCCATGATATGTATTGTCATTTAAAGAATCAACTCCAGATATACAAAAAGGAATATCAGCGTAATGTATACCTTCTTTAGTTTTGTAGTCAATGACCAACATGAAAGTGTCTGTAACAGAAAAAGGTACATTTTCTATAGTCAATATTCTAGTATTTGACACAACCTTATCTATTATTAAGTTAGCTACATTATTACCTTTTGTTGTTGTAATTCTAATTAAATCACCAGGAGCTACATCAGAGTAAAACTCAGTATCAATTCCTGTTATTACATTAGTTGGATCGCTAGATGTCGAGGTACAACTAACTGTACCACCTACTTTCTTAAATCCTATAGATGTTGTTATAACATCTTTATAACCACCATAATGTTGACCCATATTAGAGAACATACCTGTAATAAACTTAGTGTCACTCTCTAGCCCTATAGCGTTGTATGATTTAACACTAGAAGGTTCTGCGTTAAATACAAAATCTATATAAGAAAGGTGATTATTACCATAAAACTCATTAAAGTTTTTAAAGTTTCTAGAATATAAATCTGAAGAGTTATGTCTATATAATCTACCTTGTTTAAACGTAACAAATTGCTTGTTTATCTTAGCATAATACTCAGGTATAAACGAGTAAAAAGAACTCCATTTATTTACCTCCTCACTAAAAGCTACAGTAATTGCGTTAAATAAAACAACATTAGTACCTGTTAGCTGATTATTATTAGTAACCAAGTTATCCCAATTAGTTATACTTTGATCCCAAACTCCAGGCTCTGCTGATGTTGTAGAATCACTAGGTCTAGTTGCAATCTCAGGGAGAGTAATAACGTACTCATCATACTTAGGATCGTATCCACCAACTATAGAGTAAGTTGAAGTTTTATCTACTCCAGAATTACCTATATTATCAGGGTCATACTTAACATACATTTCGCCAATATCTCTAAAGTAATCTTTCATCCCATACTCAGAAATTGTAGTCAAACCATCAGTAGATAATCTAAGAATAACACCCCTCTTAATATCTACAAAATAAAATTTATGATTATGATTAACAATAGATTCAGGATGTAATCCACAACCAAAGTTACCTGTATAAAGTTTAACATAGTCACCTATAATATCATTACTAAGTGATACTAATCCTGTACCTGAAGCAGTATTAAGAATATCTTTACCAACTAAAACTCTACCTACTTTACTTTCGTGAAATATAATAAGGTCATTGTCATTATTCCCAAGATATTGTATAGAACCAAAATCTTTGTTGTAATCAAAGTAAGGTATATTGGCTAAATTAAAGTTAGACAATCCATTTATTGCTCCTGTGCTAACATAAGATTCAGAGTAATAAACACTAGCGTCAAGTCTTCTTTCAGCAGAATTATTATTTACAACATTAACTCTACCTTTGTCGTAATGATTAGTTCTATGGAAGTCATTTAAGAAATAATCTTCACATATAAACCCTTCTAAAGAAGCACCATTTGCTTGAGTAAACATATTTCTATTCTTGATGTATGTATCACCCTCTCTAATAGTAACCTTTGCAGGGGTTAAAGAAACAAAGGTATCTACATCTTTATCGTAAAAGTATTCAGGAGTTTGATTTACATCTCCTGAGTGGTAGTTTTGATTTCCACTTCCACCTATTTCTTTTTTATCACCTAACTCATAATACACTAAGTTTTCAGGATCTTGAGTTTTCTTTGGTCTATATATTTCAGCAATAAGTTTGTTATAACCACTACTGCCTAAACTAAAACCAGAGTGATCTATTGATACATCAGACGTATTTTCTAATCCTACCAACTCAGACCCTGGATTACCTATTCTAATATAGAATCCTTCTTGACCTGCAGCAATATCTATAGGGTTACCATTAGCAGAAGCATCAGCAACCTCGCTATATAAGTCAAACCCTGTAATTTCAAAATCTAAATACTCAGTAAACTTTCTTCTAAGACCACCACTTTCACAACTAATAAACCTAATTCTATCACCTTCTGCAATATCAAAATCAATCAAAGCATTTGTTGACTCTGTGTAACTAGATTTGTGGTTTTTTAAAGATTGCAAACTTAGATACATTTGGGTATCATTACCTTCCCCTGCTACAGCTATAGGAATAGTTACCTGCATAAACTCATCTACAGAAGTATTACCTGCGTAAAAAAATTGATAATGTGTAGCCCAATTAGGAGGCTTGTTATATATACAAAACTCTACCCCTAATGATTGACCTATTACTCCATCACTTTCTGTAACAAAAGGGTTATATGGTCTACTACCATTTAATGATGTTTCTATAGAGCTAGTATTGTAAGCTTCTTGAAGTTCTACTGCAGGACCAAAATCAGGAGCAACGTTAACAAAAGAACACCTGTTAGTCTCGTCAAAGTAAGCTATACCAAAGTCATGAAACGCACCTGACTTAAATGAATTTAATCCTGGTGAACCACTTATTAAATTTATGTTAGAAACAATTTTAACTCTTCTCCATCCATTATATTCATTATCCCATCCAAAGGTCCAGTTTCCGTTTTCATTAGATGTATTGTTATCATTAAAAGAAAATCTAACTCTTATCTTAGTAGCTCCAAAGTTATCCACATATATATTACCATCGTTAGAGTTTAAGCTATTAAAAGATTCAGCGTTTATATCTAAACCTCCAGAATAAGCACCTTGATTAAACTTGTTTTTAATTCTATTTCTAACTTCATTTATAGTTGCTAAACCTGTTATGTCAACATTCATGGATAGTTTAGCAGATCTTCTTTTAAAAGTATTAGAAAAATCTCCATCATCAGAAGCCCTTGTCAACTGAAAACCTAAATCTATAGCTACAGTTTGAGAGTCCTCATCATTAAAATTTAAATTACTTAAGTCTAGATAAAAGTTAACCTTACAATTTTCTCCTCCATTGCCACCCCATACAGATGTATTTAAACTTTGATTTTGGCTAGAACTAGGATTTTCAACTATAGCATCAGCTAGGTTTGAATTTTTAGCAGAATTATCGTTTCCTAAAAAATTTGTTATAGGTAAGGAAGATGACGAGTCAGCAAAAACAGATATGCTAGTTTTTGTAGACTCTACACTATCAAAATTATCTTCAGTAAACTCACTAGATAAAACTAATGGAGTATTATCATATCCCTCTAATATATTACCATAAGCTAATCTATTATTTGATAATATAGTTTGAGCCTTAGCAAGTTTAGGTACAGAGTCAAATAATTTATCTGAATCAGATTTATCTACAAAAGGATAAACACCATTGTTTCTAAACTTAATGTAAGACTTTTCTTCATCATACAAATTAGAAATATCTACACCAGCCTCAGTAAGTATTTCATTTTTTCTTTTCTTAAGATATTTTACAAATACGTTTTGAACTGTATCAACTAATACAAACTCCCCATCGTTACCTTTTCTAGCAACAATCTCTATCTTCTTGACATCAGATATGCTATCGTCATAATCAACAAGTATAGTATTTGCTACATCTAAATATTCAGTAAAATTAATAGGAGTGTTCCTAGCAAACTCAGGATCAATATTTATATTTGATATAGGGCTGTACGAAGTGTTTTCATTGTCGTGGTGTATATACCTATACTTAAACTGAAATAAACTGTCTAGGATGTTGTTTTTAGCGTAACTAGAATCTAAATCTAATACTGTGTTAGGTCTATATGTTGGTTGAATTTTAACAGCATCTAAGTATTGTCTTTTGTCATCATAGTTACCAAAAGATATTATTGGTGAGTAAGCATCATCAGGGTTAGCTTGCATAATTACACCAGAGGCTTGACCACCTGATTGAAATGGATTGTCAGTTATTAAAGCACCTATATTTTGCCCATCAATCCACTGAAGTGGGTTAGCTGAAGAGTTAGCAAAGTTAGGTGGTACATTTACCGTTATGGTAGTACCACTTTTGCTTTCTACTCTATAAAATCTAGGAAAGCCTTCATTATCCATAACACCTATCCACTGTCCTGGTATTAATTGGTTATTGCTTAACGCAAAACTACTGACTATATCAGGGTCTCCATTTGTAATGTTAAATGTTAATTCTTCAGGCATCTTTCTACATATACCTACAACTTCAGAATAACCATTAAAACTTATAGTGTTTTGATCTCCAACTTGAGCAAATACGCTATCACCTATACTAAAGGTAGATAAAGAATCAAAAGATAAATAAGCTGAACCACCAGTGTAAACAAAGTAAGCATCTTTAGTTTTTACAGCGTTTTTTATATTTATCTCATTTTTCTTAGCTAATTTTACATTTATTTTTCTAGGTCTATTTAAGTTATCAGTCCAATAAAGTATATCATCTATTTTACTAATTCCTGTTATATTACTATTTTTATTAAAGTTTAATATAGAATCAGACTCCAAACCATAACTATTAAACCTACCATCCTGATAAACAGTAGATACAAGATCATCAACTAAACTATACTCAAGTATACAGTCTAATCTTCCTGTAGTATCTAGCACAAAATAATATATATTACTTTTTGGTTTATCTTCGTAACTTCCTATACAAATAAAATTATCTGAAGAATTATCTGTAACAGTAGTTTTATTAAGTATTGTGTTTCTTACAAATCTTTTTGCAGAGCTTAATATTGTTGGTATAACTGGTGGTAAATCCTGAGATTTATTAAGTATAATATCAGAAGACTCTGAAGGGTAAACTAGATTACTACTAGATTGTAAAGATTCTAAGCTGTAGTTATTACTCATAGCAGAAGAAACAAATTTTTCTACAGAAGATTCAAGACTTCTATTTAATGGTTGACTAGAAGATACTTGAACTTGTTCAAAAGCTAACTTTACATCTAAAGATTGTGTGTTGTCAATACTATCTATATTCCAAGAGTACGATCTGCTAGAATCTTGAGCAAGACTTGTAACAGAATTAGAAGATAGATTAATTATTCCACTATTATTAAGTGTGTCTTTTAAATAAAACTCAAACCCTTGATGATTACTTAAAATCTCAAAAGAAAATTGTAAACCATTAATTACTCCTTGAGATGCCAACCAACCTGTGTTTTCAACTAAAGGTGTGTTACCCTGATCTTTTACATACTTATCTCCATCACCTTCTTGCCAAATAGAGCCTGAGCTATTTACTAAAACATTTTCAACTGGAATGTTGTGAGATGTAAATTTAATAGTAATTAGCCCTGCGTCTTCGTCTTCTATATTAAATATAATAGATTCTGGAGATTCAAAAAAACTACCATCGCTAATTTTTTTAAAATCATTATTGTATATAGTACGACCATTTTTAATATTAGCCGTTTGAATAAAAGTTAATAAAGGATGACCTCCTATCCATTGAATTTCAAGAGGTAATTTTTCCCTTTTAAAATTCATAGAAATAAGGGGATCAAATAAAAGCCCAAGACTGTATCCATCAACATTATCAGCTTGATTAAAATTAGGAATAAAATTATTTTTAATACGCAAATCATAAAGTGGCATGTTCTCTATCAAAGAATAATTATTACTTACAGGTTGACCACCAGAAACAGTAAATGTCCATTTATCATTGTACGATGAAGACGCTGAAGAGTTTGTGCTTTCTTTAGAATCTAACTGAGAAGTTAAATATTGAATAAGACCAACAAGCTCACTATATTGCTCGTTTAAGCTAGAGTTTTGATTGTTAAAATTAGATGTAAAATCATCTATGTATGCTTGATCTATAGTACTGGTTAAAGATAACTCTTCTATAGCATCATTTAAAGAAGAACTAAGTAAACTAAAACTAGTTATAATATTATTTAATTCAGACTCATACTCTTGTATTGTAGTTGTAGCCTGGTTTAATTGAGAAGTTAAATTTAATACAATAGACCTTAAATTACTGTTTTCTTCTAATAGTGTATCATTTTTAGAAGATAAGTTATTTATAAAAAGAAGTAAGTTATTTATAGCCTTTAAGGTAACACCAGAAGCACTAGATATACTAGTTAATGATACATTATCTATAGACAAGTTAACGTTCTTAGAAGGTCGTATTATTATTCTGTCAACTCCATCGTTTAAAAATATTCTCTTTAAAAAATTACCCTTACCATTTACAGTAAAATGATTTTCACTTAAATACCTTTGATTATTTGAGCTTACTGTTATAACATCAAAACTACCTTCTGTTAGCTCGATACAATCTAAGGATAGTATATAATTTCCTTTACTTATTTTAGGTGATATGTTTTGAATTAAATCATTAGGTTGACCGTATATTTTATCATTAACTAAAGCTACACCATCATCAAACTGCCAATTAGTTCCTAACCAATCAGAGTTACCTCTAAATGTACCATTAGATATATGCTCAACTAAAGATTGATTAATAACCTCTACTTCTTCTGTATCTTGTTGCTCTTGAATAGAATCTATAGTCTCATTAAGGCTATCTATTGTTCCTTGCATTTCATCTAGATCAGCTTGAGTTATGCCATCTTCTTCGTTAGCTAAGGCATTACTTAGAGAAGTATTAAGATTAATAATCTGTTGATCGTAATCATCTTTTATTTCTTGTAAAACTTGCTGTGATTCTATATAGGCAATATCTAAATCAGCTTGAGTAATACCGTCTTCTGTAGTTACTGCTTCAGCATTCTGTAATTTAATTTCTAATTCAGAAATTTGAAGTTCAGCAGCCTCTAATTGAGATTGAACTGCATCAACATCTGCTTGTGTAACACCATCTTCTTGGTTAGCAAGAGCTATCGTTAGTTCTTGAGCCTGTAAAGCTAAATTGTGTCTTAGCGACTCTACTTCTCTAAGTAAATTACCTATAGTTATATAGTCTTCAGCAGCTCCTTTTACTAAATTTTCAATTCTTGCTTCTAATACTCTAATTTTATCTGTGTTACTACTTAAAGATTCTTTTTGATCTCTTATTACAACATTTAGTTCAAGTATAGCATTGCTTTGACTTTGTATTTGACTCTCAAGATCAGCTATTTTAATATTTAATGAATCATTTTGACTTTGAAGGTTATTAAGTTGATTTTGTAAATCTAAATTATTTATATTTTCAGAACTAATATTAGCTATTGATGTAGATATAGTATCTAAAGCATTTTGAATCTCAGTATGAGTAGCCGAATATACATCTAAAACACTAGTAGCATCTACCTCACCATTTATAAAAGATGTTATAATATCTTGTAAGTTAGAGTAATTGTTTTCAAGTTGTTCTTTTTCTTTAATTAAAGTACTATTTGCTAATCCCAAAGCAGCAAGATCTGACTGAACTTCAGCTAAGCTAGAATTTGAAATTGATAATAAATTGTCTAATCTTAATATTTCTGCATCATAAGTAGATGTTAAAGATTCTATATCACTTAGTAAGGATACTACTTCTAATTGAGATGCTTGAAATTCTCCAAGTAATTCTTCATAAGCTTGATCTACAGGATTTTCATCAATAACTCCTGAGTTAAGAGTCTCTAAATTTAAAGAAACACCAGGAAACCACTCTACCACTCTTGAAGAAACACTACCACTAGCTAAATCACTTTTAAGTTGAGATTCACTAGCTGCAAAAGCTAAATTAAACTTAGTAGAACCTGAAGATTTAATTCTTACAGACAGTTTATTTACTGGTACATCTTCTAAAAATAATCTAGCATTTGTTATAGTCATGGTATCTGACGTTGCAAAATCACTAGAAAAATCTATATAAACGTATGATGCATCGTTAGGTACATTTTCTAAAAATATTTCTTGATTACCATCACTTTGAACTAAGCCATAATCTTGATCGTGTATTTTTACAGAGAAAGAATTACCAGATGGCAACCCTGAAACATTAAAAGTTAACTTGTAATTTTTACTACCTAGTATAGGAGATTTAAAAGAAAAAGGACCTCCAAATCCTGTAGCTGACCCATCAAAAGTAATCGTTCCTTGATTGATACTCCAACCATTTGAAGCTAATATTTCATCACTATTATAAAAATACTCAAGTTGAGTATAAGAAACATCATTAACTCCATTTCTTGTAGCACCAGAGTCTTTAGCTTCAAGTTTTGTATTTGATGTAAAGTTTGTTGTTAAAGAACCTATGGAAGATTTAGTACCACCTGTACCAACAACAAATACATCTCCTACATTATTTTCATCTATTAATTTTGTAATTAAACTAGAAAAACTATTTTGACTTGCATTAAATTCAAACTCTCCACCTGAACCTAAGCTATCAATCTCTGACTGAAAGTCTATAACTTTAGTAACAATAAAATCATCTTCAGTCACAATTGATGTATCATAGGGAGCAGAACCTCCTACTTGATCCCAAGAAAACAAATCAAAGTCGCTAGTCACATTGACTGATGGGTCTGTTGGTGAGTCACCTTCTATTGTTAAATCCACAACTGTACCATTATTAGATACAACACCAGGACCAAAAGTTATTTCATTGTCATCCTCCCCTGAAGTTGGATTTACTCCAGGACCTACTTCTTCATAACTCACAGAACCTGAAATAAATGCAGTATTAAGTTCATTTATAGGTATTTGAGTTAATGAATCTTCAGACATCTCAGTTATAGAGGTCTCTCCAGTAACATCGTCATAAGAACTACTAAAAGATAATTCAAACACAGCACCAGGTGTAGCACAAGAAAATGTTATATTAAAATTGTTTCCATTTAAAATATCTCCAGAACTAAAGTCTATAGATGCTGTAACAAGTATAGGAACTCCTGTATTAATATCATATAAATTTAACACAGATAATGGACCTCCTGGTCCAAAAGCATCATAAAGTATAGTAGACGTTACTGACTGACTACCACTTCCATTCCAATTTAAATTACCACTTAATGGACTTATATTAAATCCAGAAGCGTTTGGATAAGAAATACTTAAATTAAAAGGACAATGAGGAACTTCTTTACCTGATATAGTTAAAGTTTGAGAGAATAAAACAGAGCTTTCTTCTACTTCAACAATATGACCTAAACTGTCTGAAGGGTCTATACCATCACCTGAAGTAACTGTAACTTCATAAAACTCATTGTTTTCTGTAACAAAAGAATAAGGCACTAATGTGTTACCCTCTATATTCTCAACAGAACCTGAGGTACTGTCAGATGAGGATATGTTTCTTATATTTAAAGCGTCTCTATAGTCACCATTCTTAATCAGGCGAGGATCAGAATCTTTATCCATCCCACCTGTAAATACTCTTTTATCTTGTGCCATTGTTTATTATAACTTAGGTGATTGCTTAAATGCTTTTCTAGAAACCTGCATTGCAGTTTCTTTATTAAAGTTCATCATTCTAGCCCTAGCTAGTCTCTTCTCATTAAAATATGCTCTCTTAGCAGCCTGCTTCTCGTTAGCAGGTATACCTCTTTTTCTTTGTATGTACTTGAAGTATATATAAGAACGTAGAGCCTCTTCACAAAATCTATGAACTCTAGGTGTTGTATCTAAAGCTGGGTCAGCTATATACTCTATAACTAAAACTTTCCCTAACAACTCAGAAGAGAAGTTTATAGTATTATCATTTTTATTTAACCTGTAATAACCAAAAGTATTATTACCCCCACCTATACCAAACTTTTTACCCAAGTCTACGTGGTAGTAAGGGTTATTCTCATCGTACAAGTCATCATTAACTTGAGATGCTATAGAGTTATCTAAAGTTAAATCATCTCTATAACCTAAAGAGTGAATCTGATCATCATCACCTCTGTACCCAATCCTAATTAGCTTTAAGTAGTCTGTAGGCAGAGTTACTTGAAGCGAACTATCAACAGTTAAAGTATCTGTTTTAATCTCCTGACCTGCATCAAAAGAAAGCTCTCTTAAGCCCTGCATTGCAAGCAATCTAAGTTGGTATATCTGAGCCTCTTTATCAAAAGAAGTATCGTCTATCATTAGCTGAAAGTCGTTAATTAGCTCGTCTATGTTTGTATAATCTGCTGCCATAATTAATTATCTTGTGTTGCTTCCTTATTCTGTGCATACTGAACTACTTCTGCCTCTCTAATGGTAACACCTAAGTATTCTAGTATCTTAACCACTAACTCTCCATGAACTCTATTAGAGAACTTGAACTGAGTAGAACCTACTACATCGTAAACAGGTTTACCTGCTATAGTTACGTAATTCCATTTTGGAGAAGAATTATTTACATAATGGTTTACAGTTACTGACTTTATGCTATCAGGAAACACATTGATTACTTTTGCATTACTTGTAGAACCTCCTATTAAAGCTACAGGGTAAGAGGCTGAAGGTTTAACCAAACTACTTCTAAGTATCTGATTAATGTTTTTATTATTTACTATCTCTACTGGTACGTTAGTACTTATTGTCTGAGCCTCAGCGTCTGCTGTAGATATTGAAACAATGTAGTCTGTAAGTAAAGAACCAGAAGAACCAACGTGTGCTACATTAGAGTCAATATCTATTGTTACTTTTTCAGTTTTTAAGAACGAAGCTATATCTTGCTCTGCTAATTCAGGGGTTAAACTCTCTGTGTAAAACCCTGCAGATTTCTTAGGTTGAGACTTCTCCATTACTATAGAAAGTCTTTTATTGTACAACTCTAGTTCTGCCTGTTTAGCTAGTAAATTAAAGTCTGTTGGCGTTATAAAACCTCTCTGCTCTTTATTAGCAAAGGTTTGCACCAGTCTGTATATTTCATCAATCGTCATTATATCATAATTTAATAGAGACAAAAGTACGAAATAAATTGGTATAATAAAAAAGGGAGACCGTTAAGTCCCCCTTTAAGCATATATTAT
>TARA_R110000772_G_scaffold15072_30_pt1 | contig 24928 bp, 23 predicted proteins | sample TARA_R110000772 | Tara Oceans TARA_R110000772 (sample SAMEA4397948) | marine metagenome | biome: Polar Biome; feature: [SRF] surface water layer (ENVO:00010504); material: water (ENVO:00002006), including particulate matter (ENVO:01000060) such as... | depth 5 m | reverse complement strand
AAGTCGACGCCAGCGGCAGCGCGGTTCGCACGCGCACACCTCTTGATACGAACTCCGGCGGGAGCGGTTCGGTCACATTCGACAGCTATAATGCCGGCGTGGCCGTCACCTCTTTCGAACTGGACTTCTGGGGCCGCGTCCGCAATCTAAGCGACTCTGCGCGCGCCAACTATCTGGCAACCATATCGGCCCAGCGCGCCTTCTATCTTTCGCTGATCGGCGACGTCGCCTCGACCTATCTCGACCTTCTCGAAACAGGGGAGCAGATCGCCTTCGCCGAAGCGACCCTGCAAAGCCGGACCGAAGGCTTGCGGATCGCCAAATTGCGGCTGGATGCCGGTGTCACATCGGCTCTCGATTACCGGCAAGCCGAAGTCCTGTTGACGCAAGCGCAACAGACCTTGGGGGCACAACGCCTGTCTCAGGCTCAATCCCGCAACCAGTTGACGGTATTGGTGGGGGGGCGACTTCCCGCCGATCTTCCCGACAGTCTTCCGCTGGAGAGACAGGAATTTGCCGGGCCTCTCGACGCCGGCCTTCCTTCCGACCTGTTACTCTCCCGTCCCGACATTGTCGCAGCGGAGCAAAGCCTGAGCGCAGCGCGCGCCAATATCGGCGCAGCGCGCGCGGCATTTTTCCCGCGCATATCATTGACTGGTTCCGGCGGGCTGACGTCCGGCAGTCTGGATGATTTGTTCAGCGAAGACAGTTTCACCTGGAGCTTCGGTCCGTCGATCAGTCTGCCGATATTCGACTGGGGCGCGCGCGATGCCGATCTCGGCCTTGCCCGGGCTCTCGAAACCGAAGCGGTGGCCACCTATGACAAGACGGTCCAGACGGCATTTCGCGAGGTTTCCGATGCTCTCGCCGGTCGCCGCTGGCTTGGCGAACAGGTCGATACGGCCCGGCGAACGGTTGCGGCGCAGGAAGCGACCGCACGGATAGCCCGTCTGCGATACCGCGAGGGCGTCGTCAGTTATCTCGAGGTTCTGGACGCAGAGAGAAATCTGTTCAGCGCCCAGCAGTCTCTGCTGGAACTGATCCGCGCGAATGACCAGAACCAGGTGTCACTTTTCATCGCTCTCGGCGGTGGAGTAAGGCCATGATTTCTTCGGATTGCCGGCGGATCTACTGTGGGTCCGCTTCTGCTGCGAGTCCGACCAAAGGCCGATAGACGACTGTCGGCTTCGAGGATCCTTGGCGGATGCGGGCACCGCAATCAGAGTTCTCGAAATGACCGCTGCGTCCCGAATAGTCGACGTTCGCGCTGGTCCGGATCAGAATTCTCTCTAGACATAAAGGAAGCCCTTACGCTTTTCGATTTTTCGAGGCAGTGTTGACCACCGTCTCCGCTACCTGAGCGTGGCCAGGCTTTTGATCTGCTCCCGCAGCCAGGTGAGACCTGGATCCTTTTCGCGCGTCGCGTGAAACTGAAGCATCTCGCGCATGGGTGGAACCTCGAAGGGAAGGTTCGCAATGCGCAGTGGCAGTCGCCCTGCCAGTGATTGAGCCAGCCGTTCATGCATGAGGCAAACACGGTTTGTTTCCAGTACCAGAAATGGTGCCTGAAGGAACGATGGTGCGCGTACTTCTATCCGGCGCTCGATATTTGTCTCGCGCATCCAGGCATCGATATAAGTGTCACCGCCTGAAATCGAGACACCTACATGGCCAAGTTCTGACAGGCGCTTGATCGTCATTTGTTCGTTCATGTGCGGGTTTCCGGACCATCCCACCACGACATGCCGTTCTTCGAAGATCAGTTCGGAGGGATGGTCTGGATGGGTGAAGGTTTCTGGGCCCAGGAACATGTCGAGTTCGCCGTCGGCCAACGATTTGTTGGTATTGGAATATGGCAAGGCGATGTCCAGTTTGACGAAAGGTGCTATCGTTGAAATCGCACCCAGCAAAGGCACGAGCAAGACCGTTGTGATATAGTCCGATGCGACAATTTTGAATTCACGTTCGGAAGTCGCCGGATCAAATTTGCCCTTGCGGGCGATCAGGGCACGCAAAGAGGCAATTGTTTCGGTAATTTCCGGATGCATCGCCAGGGCATATGGTGTCGGCACCATCTTCTTGCCTTGCTGTGCGAGTATCTCGTCCTGAAAAGCTTCGCGAAGACGCTTGAGCTGTGCGCTCATCGCTGCCTGCGTCACATGCGCCCTGGCTGCCGCCTTGGTGACATTTTTTTCCTGCAGCAGAATGTCGAAAGCCACGAGTAAATTGAGATCGAAATTGTCGAGCCGCATCTTGTATCTATCCCTGAGTCATCCCGCGGACGTTCGGCCCGATGCATCAACATATAAATATAATTGATGCATTACAACAAAAACAAAAAATTATATCTTTTAAACGGGCGGTTCTATCGCCTTTCTAGAAGCACCGGTAAATCCGGGCACACGTTTATGGGAGAGGACACATGCGCCGTAATTTCAATGGATCAACTATTTCCAGAACTGCACTGTCAGTAGCCTGCTTTGCCGCCTTTGCAGCGACGCCGGCTTACGCAGGAGAAGTCGCAGATGCAGCAACAGCGGCTGAGTCAGCGCAAACAGGCGGTGATTCGCAGTCTGCGGGCGAGGCAGAGCAGTCTGGTGGACTGGGCGTAATTGTCGTGACGGCGCAACGCAAAGCAGAGTCGCTGCAGGATGCTGCGATTCCGATCAATGCCGCCACGGGGGCTGACCTGACGCGGGCCGGTGTTGCCGATGCCACAACTTTGAATGCGGTTGCTCCCGCACTTTACGTCACCGCAGGCGGTGGCGCGAATGCCGGATATTTTGTTCGCGGGGTCGGCAATTTCACGAACAACGGTTACACCAGCCCCGCAGTCGCCTTCAACGTCGACGGCGTTTACATCGGACGGCCTTCATCGACCATTGCTTCGTTTCTGGATGTCGCGGGTGTCGAAGTATTGAAGGGGCCGCAAGGCACATTATACGGACGTAACGCAACCGGCGGCGCCATCAACGTGATCCCGACCAAGCCAATTCCTGGCGAAACGAGCGGCTATGTCTCCGGTTCCTACGGCAATTATAACGCTTTCGGGATCGAAGGCGCTCTTAACCTTGCTGTGGGCGACGACGGCGCGATCCGCATCGCCGCTGCGGTCAACGAACATGATGGCTACAATACCGATGGCACATTTGACGCCAAGGATGTCGCATTTCGTGGCCAGTTCTATGCCGAACCAGCCCCCGGATTTGATATCCGCTTCACGGTCGATTATTCCACCCAGAAGGGCGCGGGTCCCGGCACAGATGTCTTTGGTGCCTATGGCCTGATTCCTCCTGGAACGCCGGGACGCGAAGATCCTCCGGTACCGGGATGGAATTTCATCTCCGCTCCGGCTGCCGTGGCCGAGCCGTTTACCGGTCTCCATACTCCCGAAGCGCTCGCCTTTCTCGCAACGGTCGCGACCGCTCCGCTTTTCTCGCCTTTTCAGGACTTCGCCTATCCATCGCGCGATGACGAATATCTTGGGGTGAGTGCAGAAATGAACTTCGAACTCGGCGATGTCGATCTCGTGGTGATCCCGGCCTATCGCCAGTCCAAGCTCGATAATATATTCAACGGACCTCCGTTCAAGGCCGCGATCAACAAGGACACTGCCGAACAGTGGAGCATCGAGGCACGATTCTCGGGTTCGACGGGGCCAGTCGACTGGATCGCGGGCGCATATTATTTCGACGAACGTGTCGAGGGCGTGAATGCTTTCAACCAGTTTGGCACCGTCTCGAACAACGCATTTGATTCACAGTCGGACTCGCTGGCCTTCTTTGGTCGTGCGACATTCAACCTGTCCGACGATCTGCGCCTTGTCGGCGGTATACGTCACACAACCGAAAATCGCTCGATCGATGCCAGCGCTACGGCAGCAGCAGGGGTTTGCCTCGAGGATCCGGTTGGCCGGGCTCCGTTTTGTGGCCATGTTCCAACCTTGCCAGTCGGCCTGACTCTGCAGGATGTGCTCGGCGGCCTAGACCCGGCATTGTTCCCGGTTCCCGGCAGAAATCCGCAAACCGCCTTTAATCCCAATGGAGCAGATGGTGTGGGTCAGGTATTTCCTTATGGTCCGTTCAATATCTTTGCTCCGGCACAATTCGGACCGGGCGCGCTGTTGATCATCACGCCCAACACCATCCAGCGTTCCGCCAGTGACAAGGAATTCACCTATCGGGCTGCGGTCGAATATGACATCACGCCGGAGAATCTGGTCTATGCCAGTTTCGAAAACGGCTTCCGCGCCGGCGGCTTTAACCTCGCACGGGGCCGGGAAACCTATGATCCGGAGTTCATCGACGCCTTCACCATTGGTTCGAAAAACCGCTTCTTCGACAACCGCTTCGAGCTGAACGCAGAGCTGTTCTACTGGAAATATAAGGGCCAGCAATTGGCGGCTCTGGGCGTCGATGTGGACGGCAACAACGCCTTCTACACCCGCAATGTCGGCAAATCCTCGATCAAGGGTGTCGATATCGACTTCCAGTTCCTGGTTACCGAAACGACCAAATTGCGCGGGGGCATGCAATATCTCGATGCCAAATATGACGAATATTCGTTCGATCAGGTCGATCTGGCCGATCCGGGCGATCCACCAAACTTCCTGCGCCCTGTCACCAGTTGCGATACCACACAGCAGCCGATCGATCCGGTCAGCGGCAAGGGGTCCTATATCGTTGACTGTTCCGGCAAACAGGCTCTGAACTCTCCGAAATGGTCCGCCAATCTTGGACTGGAGCAGACAATCGAGTTCAGTGCGGTCAAACTTGTCGGCACCTTGGACGGACGTTACCGTGGCAGCCGTGAGGTCGGATTCAACTATATTCCGGAGAGCCGGGTCGGAAGCGACGTGACGTTGGACGCCTCGCTCACCCTGGCCGAACTGGATGACCAGTGGGCGATTACTGCCTTCGCCCGGAATATTACCGACGAAGCTGTTTCGACAACTGTTCAATTGGGCTCCGGCAACGTCGTCGGTGGAACCTACCAGCCACCGCGGACCTATGGTGTGCGGGCGAAGTTCAATTTTTAAGGGAGTTCAGGCAGTGCGCTCAACATTTTCACTTTCGGTGGGCGCACTGCTGCTTTCCGCTTCTCCGGTCCTTGCGCAAGCGGGACCGGCCACTCCCGCTCAGCAGGATGAAAACAGCCAGACTGTTGCCGACAGCAAGGGCAAATGGATTACCCTGGGCACAAGAGGCGGGCCGGTAACCAGCCCGACCCGTTCGCAGCCTGCCAATCTGCTGGTGTTCAACGGCAAAAAATATCTTGTCGATGTCGGGGATGGTGCTTCGGGCCAGTCGGGCAAGGCCGGCGTCCAGACCGCAGCGCTGGACGGCATATTCATCAGCCATCTGCATTTTGACCATACGGCCGGGCTTGCCGGCATATTGGGGCTTCGCTTCCAGACCAACGCGCCGAAGACTTTTACCATCTACGGCCCTCCTGGCACACAGGAAATGGTTGACGGGCTGCTCGCCTCCATGACGCCAGGCGCGACCGCCAATTACGGCGTGCCGGGTGCCCCGGTCCAGGACCACCGGACTGGTATCGAGGTGGTCGAGTTTCGCGACGGTGCCAAGACAAATGTGAACGGAATGAATGTGTCCGTGCGCAGCAACAGCCACTATAGTTTTGTACCGGGCAGTGATCTGGAAAAACGCTTCCAGTCCCTCTCGTTCCGCTTCGATTTGCCCGGGCGTTCGATCGTCTATACCGGCGACACCGGACCAAGCAGCGCGGTTGAGGAACTGGCCAGGGATGCCGATCTGCTCGTCGCAGAAATGATGGACGTGCCACTTATCGTTGCTACGGTACGGCGCAACAATCCCAGAATGCCCGAGCAAGCGGCAAAGGGCATGGAAGCCCATCTCACCAAACATCATCTGCTGCCCAAGGATGTCGGGCAATTGGCGGCTCGCGCTGGCGTGAAGGCAGTGATCGTCACCCATTTTGCCGGCGCGGAGACGGACACGCCGGACTATTTCGAATATCTCCGGACAATCGCGGACCATTACGATGGACCTGTGATTATCGCCAATGACATGGATGTTTTCTAGCCATGAACGATCGCAATATTCTTGTCATCGGCGGCGGCATAGGCGGGTTGACCGCAGCGATTGCCCTGCGTCAGAAAGGCCACCGGGTCACGGTCATCGAAAAAGACCCGGACTGGTCCGTCTATGGTGTCGGTATCATCCAGCAGTCCAATGTCATCCGGGCAATGTCGGAGCTGGGCCTGCTCGACGATTATCTGAGCGCCGGTGTGCCGTTCGACACGATCGCCATCCATATGCCCGACGGCACCAAGGTGGCCGAAATTCCGGCACCGCGCCTGGCGGAGAATTATCCGGCCAATGTCGGCATCGGCAGGCCCGCACTGCACAGGGTTCTGGGTGACCGGACCAAGGCATCGGGCGCCGAAATCCGCTTGGGCGTTGTTGCCGACGCGATCGACGATTCGGGCGACAAGGTTCGCGTCATTTTTTCAGATGGGAAGACAGAAGAATTCGATATCGTGGTGGGCGCAGACGGGGTCTATTCCGACACGCGGCAGAAAATCATGCCGGATGCCGAGAAACCGGAATTTACCGGCCAATCGGTCTGGCGCTACAATTTCCAGCGTCCCGACGATCTCAATGCGCTGCATGTCTATAACGGTCCGACCGGCATCGGCCTGGTGCCGATCAGCAAAGAGCTGATGTACATGTATGTGACAACGCCGGAACCGGACAAGCCGGTCTATGAGACAGCGGGCATGGCCCAGACCATGCGCGAAAAATTGTCCGCCGCGCCGCCGCAAATTCAGAAGCTGGCGGCTGAAATTACCGATGACGAAGGCGTTGTCTACCGCCCGCTGGAGCAGATGATGCTCTATGGTGCATGGCACAGTGGCCGGGTCGTATTGCTCGGTGATGCGGTCCATGCGACCACGCCGCATCTGGGGCAGGGCGCTGGCATGGCAATCGAGGACAGCCTTGTTCTGGCCGATGAACTTTCCAATCACGATACGCCGGAAGCCGCCTTCCAGGCCTATCGCGCCCGTCGTTTCGACCGTTGCAAATATATTGTCGAAAAGTCTCTGGCGATTTGTCACGGCCAGCTCGGCAAGGGACCGCCGGTCGATAACGCCGAGGCCACCCACGAGATGTTCGCGATTGTCTCCCAACCCATTTGATAGAACAAGATTAAGGACTAAGTAATGAGCCGAGTAACCGAAATTCGCTACGTCGGATACGGCGTCAAGGACTTTGACACCGAACGGAAATTCTATGCCGATGACTGGGGCCTGACGGAAGTGCAGGCCACCGATGACATGGCCTGGTTCAAGACCCATGGCCATGACGAGCATCACGTGGTCCGCCTGCACAAGCGCGACAGCGATTGTGTCGAGGTAATTGCTCTGGCGGCCGGCAGCCGCGCGGACGTCGACGCCCTGCGTGCGAAGGTCGGAGATGCCGGCTGCAAGATCATTCACGAGCCGCGCGTCCTCGATGCTCCGGGCGGGGGCTATGGCTTCCGCTTCTTCTCTCCCGATGGAATGCCGTTCGAAATTTCCTCGGATGTCGAACGCGGAGAACAGCGGGTGATGAAACGCTGGGAAGGCATGCCACTCAAAATCAGTCACATCGTTCTGCATTCCCCCGATCACAAAGCAGCGGTCAAATTTTTTACCGAAGTGCTCGGGTTCAAGGTTTCCGACTGGCTGGGCGATTTCATGTGCTTCCTGCGCTGCAACGAAGCGCATCACCGGATTGCACTATTGCCCGGGCCACCCTGCCTCAACCATGTCGCTTATGATATGCTGACGCTGGATGACATGATGCGTGGCGCCAGCCGTTTGCGCAAGCGCGGCACCGACATTCGCTGGGGCCCTGGCCGCCACACCGCGGGGAACAATACGTTCAGCTATTTCTGCACACCCGCCGGTTTCGCGGTGGAATATACATCGGAGCTCGAAGAGGTCGATTTCGAAAATCATCAGGAAATGGTACACGAACCTGGTCCGCAGGTGATGGACCAGTGGGAAACCGGTATAGGCGGGCCGCAGACCATGCCGAAACCGGCAGCCGACCCTTGTCTCTTCCAGCCCTCGGAGGTCTGAATATATGGCTCTTTTTGAATATTTTCCCAATTATATCTGGAACCTGTCGGTCGCAATAGCAATGGAAAGCGGCGGCCAGATTGGTGAAATCATCGACATGTGCCAGCCGATCAAGGAAGCGGCAGCGGCGGGCGATGATGCCGGCGTTCCGCAGTTCATGAAACAATGGGCCGCGATGGGGGACAAGCTGCAGGAACTCGCTGCGGAGGACGAAGCCAGGGGGCGGAACTTCTCTGCTTCGAACAAGCTGGAGCGCGCATCGCTTTATCTGTTCACCGCGGAACGCATGATGGGACATGGCCATCCGGGTCGCACCGAAACTTTCGCCAAAGCGCGCAATGCTTTTGACCGGTCGACCAAGCTCGGATCGATCAACCGTGAGCGGGTAGAAATACAGCTCGACACCGGCACCATGCCGGCGATCTGGACCAAGGCTCCCGGCTCCGGGAAAAAGCCGGCTGTCGTCTTCTGCAACGGTCTCGATAGCAACAAGGAACTGCTCTACTGGACGCGCCTTCCCGAAGAACTGGCGCGACGCGGAATCTCGACGCTTTGCGTAGACCAGCCCGGTTCGGGCGAAGCATTGCGGTTGCAGAATCTTCCGGTCGATCCGCATAGCGAAAGCTGGGCCTCGAAGGCTGTCGACTGGCTCGAAACGCAGGACAATGTCGATGCGTCGAAACTGGGCATGACCGGTATTTCGCTCGGCGGCCATTTTGCGCCGCGCGCTGTAGCCTACGAACCACGGTTCGCCAGCGGAGCGGTCTGGGGTGCCAATCATAATTGGCGCGAAGTGCAGGACAAGCGCATGAAGCGTGAAGGGGAAAACCCGGTTCCGCATTATTGGGCGCATGTGATGTGGGCATTTGGTGCGGAAGATATGGAAGATTTCCTGGCGAAATCGACCGATATGAACCTCAACGGCCATATGGACCGGATCACGGTTCCGTTTCTCGTCACCCACGGGTCCAATGATCGTCAGATCAGTGTGGATTATGCTTCGGATCTCTATGACCAGCTGGTCAACTCGCCGCGCCGCGAAAAGGTTATCTTCACGCAGCGCGAAGGCGGTGTCGAGCATGTTGGCGCGGACAATATGGCCTATGGTCGCGATCTGCTGTCCGACTGGTTTGCCGAAACATTGGGCGGGAATGCCGGGTGAAATATATCGCAGAAGCCCAGGTGCCGACCGACAACGCAAAAAAATATGCAGCACAGCTTGGCAAGCATTGGGCGCATAACCTCGCCGTAGAGGAGAGGGGAGAGGCTGTTCTTATCACTTTTCCAAAAGATGCGCGCGGGGCCGCCTGGCCCGCCGATGCAGTTGTGACCTTGGCACCGGAGGGCGGTACCTTGCGCTGCTGCATCGAGGCGTCATCGGAAGGGCAGCGCGATGGTTTGAAGGGCGCTGTTGAACGGCACGTTGATCGTTTTGCTTTTCGCGAAGCGCCGCTGAACTATAAATGGCGGGATAGCGAAGACTAAGAAGAGCTGACCCAAAAAATGGGCTGCGAACACAGGAGGGATGCGAGCATGGCGGAAACAGGTGTTGGAAACGCAGCGCGCCAAGCTGGTACACGCCAGGGCATCATCATATTGGCAGCGTCGGTCATGCCGATCATGGCGATCATATCATTGGTTCCGGTCTTGCCCTTGCTCATGCGCGAATTCGCTTCCGTCGAAGGGAGCGAATTTCTGGTCCCGATGGCGCTTACGATTCCCGCTCTTTGTGTCGCGCTCTTTTCGCCAGTGGCGGGCTGGCTGTCCGACCGGTTGGGGCGAAAGACATTGCTGGTAGCAGCGCTGCTGCTTTACGCCGCCTTCGGTATCATCCCGTGGTTTCTAGACGATCTTTTCCAGATTATCGGTGCGCGGGTTGCACTCGGCATCGTCGAAGCCATCATCATGACGGTCGCGACCGCTCTTATCGGCGATTATTTTGTCGGTGAGCGGCGCGAGAAGTGGATTGCGCTGCAGGTCGCCGTGGGCAGCATCGCCGCCATTGCGCTGATCGCCATCGGCGGCGGGCTTGGCGAACTGTTCGGCTCGCGCGGACCGTTTCTGCTGTACCTTGTCGCCATACCGATCGCGCTCGCCGCAGCCACGATCCTGTTCGAACCAGAGGTGAAGGCGAATGATGCCGGACTCGCAAAGCCGGGCTTTCCATACCGCGCAATTCTCCCGCTGGTTTTCACGACATTGGGTGTGGGAATCGTTTTCTATACCGTCATCGTGCAACTGGGTCCGATTCTGGAACTGTCCGGTGCCGTATCACCCGGTATCATCGGACTGATCGGTGCCGGGACCAATTTGGGCGTCGGGCTGGGGACATTCGTGTTTGACAGGCTGAAAGACAAAGCGGGTCCTCTGCTGCTCGCGCTGGGTCTGGCCGTTGCCGCCATCGGTTATATCGGCATAGGACTTTCTTCAGTCCTGCCGATGATTGGGGCATTCGCGATTTTGGCCTGCATCGGCAGCGGGATCCTGCTGCCCAATATGTTGACCTGGACCATGCGCCGTCTGCCCGCCGAAATGCGGGGCCGGGGTACCGGAATGTGGACAGGCGCATTTTTCCTGGGGCAGTTTCTCGCTCCGATCGTCGCGGCTTCGGCTATGCAGGCAACAGGCGGGCTCGCAAATGCACTGACCGTCTATGCGGGGCTCATCGCAATTGGCGCCATCGCTGCACTGCTGTTTGCGCGCAAACCAACCTTTGAGGCAACAACATGATGCCAAAGCAAATAACCAAAATGGACATGGACCCGTTCGCAGAAGAATTTCTCGCCGATCCCTACGCGCATCATGCCGCGCTGCGCGATGCCGGTCCGGTTGTGTGGCTGGAAACATTGGGCGTCTATGCAATGGCCCGCTTTGATGAAGTTCAAACCGCGCTGCGCGATCACGAGACCTTTTGCTCCTCGCGCGGTGTTGGTCTGGCCGATTTTTCGAAAGAAGAACCGTTCCGTCCGCCGTCGTTGCTGCTCGAGGCGGACCCCCCGCTACATGATCGAACACGGGCCATCGTCAACAAGATTGTTTCGATGAAAGCGCTGAAGGAACTGCGTCCGGTCTGGCAGGAAAAGGCGGATGCATTGGTTGCCTCTTTGGCCGGGAAGAGACGCTTTGACGCGGTGCCTGATTTATCAGAAGCCTTTCCGCTGATGATCTTTCCCGACACGATCGGACTGCCTGACGAGGGGCGGGAGCATTTGATCGATTATGCAACGATCGTGTTCAACGCCTTTGGCCCTCGCAATCGTGTTTTCGAAGAAGGCAATGCTGGCAAGGAAGCGGCGATCGAATGGGTGGGTGAAGTCTGCAAGCGAGAGAATCTGAAGCCCGGTGGCTGGGGTGCGGCCTTGTATGAGGCAGCGGATCGCGGCGATTGTACTGCAGACGAAGCCGAGCGACTGGTACGATCGTTTCTGTCCGCCGGCGTCGACACGACGGTGAACGGTATCGCTCACATGACCCTGGCCTTGGCTGAAAACCCCAACGAATTTCAAAAGCTTCGGGAGAATCCAAAACTTGCACTGCGAGCATTTGAAGAAAGCCTGCGGTGGGATTCCACCGTGCAGACCTTCTTTCGAACGGCTTCAAGAGATACCGAAGTTGCCGGAATCAAAATTCCCGAAGGATCAAAAGTTCTGCTGTTCCTGGCGTCCGCCAATCGCGACCCGCGCAAATGGGATGATCCCGATCAATTCCGGATAGACCGCAATGTCAGTGGCCATGTTGGTTTTGGATTTGGTATCCACCAGTGTCTTGGCCAAATGGTCGCGCGTCTCGAAGGCGAACTGATCGGCGCTGCTCTGGCCCGGCGGGTTTCCTCCATTCGCCTGACCGGAAAACCCGAACGGCGGCTTAACAACACGCTCCATGCATTGGCTTCGCTGCCAGTGGAAATGACAGTGGCATGACCGAAAACAAACCAATTCTCTATTTTGCTCCTTCGACCTGTGCTCGCGTCACGCTCACTGCGCTGGAAGAAATCGGGCAACCCTATGAAACGCGGCTTGTCGCTTTCATGGCGGGTGAGCACCGCAAGCCGGAATATCTGGCAATCAATCCCGCGGGCAAAGTTCCGGCGATTCAAACAGAGGCAGGCGTTCTCACACAAAATGGTGCGATCCTGTTCTATCTGGCGCAGACATATCCCGAAGCAGGCCTGTTGCCGCTGTCCGGTGATCCCCAGGCCGATGCGTCCGTCCTGTCCTCATTGTTCCGCATGTCGGCTGACTTGCACCCGTTGGTGACGCGTTTCGTGATCCCGGGCATGATCCTCTCCGACCCGGCATCTTCCGCGCATGTGCGCGCAAAAGCCGAAGAGGTTTTGAAACTGCAACTGGAACCTATTGCGACCCAACTGGGCAAACAGCCTTGGTATCTCGGCGATCGCTGGTCGATCCTCGACGCCTATCTGGCCTGGATCTGGTTCCGGATCACCGGAGCCGGTTTCGATCCCGCGACCTTCCCGGCAATTGCCGATCATTATGACCGGGCGAGCGAGCGTCCCTCTGCCAGGGCCGCGCTCCAGCACGAAGCGCGCGCGCAGCAAGAACTCACCGAACGCGGGCTGGCATTCACGCCGCCAAAGCTCTGAATGAAACCCAATTGAAACGAAGGAAATGAAACTATGAGCGAGAGACCCGTCCGCCGCGTTGTTACCGGCCATAATGCGCAAGGTCAGGCGATCATACAGGAAGACGGCAGCGTGCCGCGCACCCAGAAAATTGGTGGCGAAACCGGACCGCTGTTCCACGAAGTCTGGAACACCCGCGCGACGCCCGCGCCGATTGACGCCGCTTCGGGAGAGCCTCCGGAAGAGGGGATCATCCTGGCCCCGCCGGCAAACGGCACGAGAATACGGGTTCTCGATATCCCGCCCGACGACGACAGCTTCTCGGAAATGACTCCCGAACAGGCGAAAGCCCATTTTGCCGAAATCGGGGCGGCGGACGCTTCCTCCTTTGAAGGAGAAGGCTCGCGCCATGCCCATATGCACCGCACCGAAACGATCGACTACGGAATCGTGCTCGAAGGCGAGCTGGTCCTCATCATGGACGAAGGCGAAACCACCGTGCGCGCTGGCGATATTGTCGTGCAGCGCGGCACCAACCATGGCTGGGCCAACCGCAGCAGTGAAAATTGCCGGATCGCCTTCATCCTGATCGACGGCGCATTTGATGAAAGCCTGAAACAATGAGACTGGCAACCCTCAAAGACGGCACACCCGACGGCGCTCTGGCTGTCGTTTCGGACGATGGCACGCGCTGTCTGAAAATCGGGGACCGGCTGCCAAATTTGCTGCAGCTGATGGAAGGCTGGGATGCCGGCCAGGCGATCCTTTCAGAGGCACGGCAGAAGCTGGCTGCGGGGCAGGGGGAGCCTGCCACAGCCGAGGCATGCGCCGCCCCCCTACCGCGCAGCTGGCAGTGGCTCGACGGCTCGGCTTTTTCCACCCACGGCGATTTGATGCAGGTCGCGTTCGGGCTTGACCCGATCGAAAGTGACCGGCCGCTGATGTATCAGGGCGTCTCCGATCGCTTCTTCGGCCCGACCGAAGATGTGCCCTTGCCGAGCATCGAACATGGCATCGATTTCGAGGGTGAATTTGGCGTGATCGTCGATCATGTGCCGATGGGCACGTCCGCCGAGGATGCGATGGCCCATATAAAGCTGATCGTCCAGATCAATGACTGGTCGCTGCGCGCGATCGCCCCGATCGAGATGAAGACCGGTTTTGGCTGGGTCCAGGCAAAACCGGCCTGTTCAATGGCGCCCTTTGCAGTGACACCCGATGAACTGGGCGACGGCTGGAAAGATGGTCGGGTCTGTCTCGATCTCGAGATTGACTGGAATGGTAAGCGTTTCGGCGCGGCCAATGGCGCGGCGATGGATTTCGGCTTTCACGATCTCGTCGCCCATGCGGCTCTGACCCGCGATCTGGTGGCGGGGACTATTATCGGCTCGGGCACGGTATCGAATCCCGATTATGCGGAAGTCGGTTCCAGCTGTATCTCAGAAGTCCGCGCGATCGAGATGATCCGCGACAAGGCGCCGGCGACAACAGGTTTCATGGGTTTTGGCGACCATATCCGGATGGAAGGTCGCGGTGTCGATGGTTCGTCACCATTTGGCGTGATTGATCAGCAGGTTGTAAAGGGTTGAATCCCTGACAATAGCATAATGGCGTCACTTCAAAGCGGCAATCCGACATAATTTTCGGCGATTGTCTTTTGCGCCGCTTCGCTTCCGGAAATATAATCCAGTTCAGCCATTTGCATCCGTCGTTCGAAGGGCCCGTCTTCGGGAAAGCGGTGCATCAGTTTTGTCAGCGACCAGCTGAAGCGTTCGGACTTCCAGACCCTTGCCAATGCCTTTTGTGAATAGGCCGCGATGCCGTCATTGTCGATGTGGTTGAAAAAGCCGGCAAGGGCTTCCGACAGATAATGCACGTCGGATGCAGCCAGATTCAGTCCTTTGGCCCCCGTGGGCGGAACGATATGGGCTGCATCTCCCGCGAGAAAAAGGCTGCCGTGGCGCATGGGCTCAAACACAAAACTGCGCAGCGGCGCGATGCTCTTTTCAATTGCTGCGCCGCGGGTCATATTGGCTGCGGCCTGAGGACCCAGCCGGACGGCAAGCTCATCCCAGAGCCGATCGTCATTCCAGTCTTCGACGTTCTCTGTGACCGGAACATCAATATAATAGCGGCTGCGCGTCTTGCTCCGCATCGAAGCCAGCGCAAAGCCGCGCTCGTGATTGGCGTAGATCAGTTCGTCATGGCAGGGCGGCACATCGGCCAAAATACCAAGCCAGCCAAATGGATATTCGCGCTCGTAGGATTGTGCGACACTTTTCGGAATGGCTTGCCGCGACGGACCATGATAGCCGTCGCATCCAGCGATGAAGCGCGCATCGATTCGGTGCTCGCAGCCGTCCTTGCGATAAGTAACATACGGCGCATTACCGTCAATATCATGCAAGTCGACATCATTTGCTTCATAGATGATGTCCAGTCCCCGTTCGGGCGCTGCATCCATCAGGTCGCGCGTGACCTCGGTCTGGCCGTAAACGGTGACATGTTTGCCTGTCAGGCTGTAAGTATCGATCCGGATCAGTCTCTCGCCATCGGCAAGGCAGAAGCCCTCTTCGAGCAGCCCTTCGCTATTCAACCGGGCATCAATGTCGAGCCGGTGGAGCAGATCGGTCGTCGTCTGCTCAAGGACGCCAGCACGAATCCGGCCCAGCACATACTCCGCCGACGCGCGCTCGACGATGATGCAGTCAATGTCTTCGGCGCGCAACAAATGGCCGAGCAATAATCCGGCGGGGCCAGCGCCAATAATGACGACCTGTGTTTTCACCCGAGCTGCTGTTCGAGATCATGCAGCACCTTGTAGCAAGGCAACACCTGGGCAACACTGCTATTGGGTTCCCGCCCTTCTCGGATTGCGGCAATGAATTCGCGGTCCTGCAATTCGATTCCGTTCATCGAAACATCGACCTTGCTCACGTCGATCACTTCTTCCTTGCCGTTCACCAGATCATCATAGCGCGCGATATAAGTCTCGTTGTCGCCGATGTAGCGGAAGAATGTGCCCAGCGGGCCGTCGTTGTTGAACGAGAGGGAAAGCGTGCAGATCGCGCCGCTCTGCGCTTTCAACTGTATCGACATATCCATCGCGATGCCCAGTTCCGGGTGGATCGGCCCCTGGATCGCATTGGCCTGAATGATCGGCCCGGCCTGATAGGCAAAGAGATCCACCGTATGCGCGGCATGATGCCAGAGCAGATGGTCGGTCCAGCTTCGTGCCTGCCCCTTGGCGTTGATATTCTTACGGCGGAAGAAATAGGTCTGCACGTCCATTTGCTGGATATTATAGTCGCCAGCCTTGATCCGGTTATGCACATATTGGTGCGACGGATTGAACCGGCGGGTGTGCCCGACCATGCAGACAAGCCCGGTTTCCTTCTGCTTGGCCATCACAGCTTCGCAATCGGCCCAGCTGTCTGCCAGGGGAATTTCCACCTCGACATGCTTGCCGGCGTCCATCGCGGCGATCGACTGGGCCGCGTGCATCTGCGTTGGCGTTGCCAATATGACCGCATCGACATCCTCGCGCGCGAGCATCTCGTCATAGTCGGTGGTGGCAAAACCGACACCATATTTGTCAGCCATAGCCCGGGTTGGTTCCAGCGTCCGGCCAACCAGCGCGGTCACTTCGACGCCGTCGATATTCTTCAGGCCATCAAGATGTTTTTCACCAAAGGCGCCGCCGCCTGCGAGTGCGATTCTCATGGGATATTCTCCTAATATTTAATTGTCTGGTTCCAGCACAAGGTGGCCGATTGCGGTGTTGCTGCACGGGATATGATAATGGCGGTGCAGGCATTTTGTTTTCTTGCCGAGCGCGCCGCGCATGATCAGCCACATGATTAATTCAATGCCCTCGCTACCCGTTTCGCGCAGATATTCGATATGCGGAATATGACGGGCGGCATCGGTCTCGCCGATCATCAGGTCGAGAAACTTGTTATCCCATTCGCGATTGAGCAGCCCGGCACGAGGTCCTTGCAGCTGATGGCTCATCCCGCCCGTTCCCCAGATTTGTACATTCAGATCTTCGGGAAAACTCTCTACCGCGCGCGCAATGGCCTCGCCCAACGCCCAGCAACGATTGCCCGACGGCACCGGATAGGTCACGACATTGACCGCCAATGGGACGACTTTGACGGGCCAGTTGTCAGGCTGACCGAACATCATGCTAAGCGGCACAGTCAACCCATGGTCGACCTCCATCTCGTTGATGATCGTCATGTCAAAATCATCCAGGATCAGGCTTTGCGCGATATGCCAGCCCAGGTCGGCGTGGCCCTCGACATCAGGAACCGGCCGCGGCCCCCAGCCTTCGTCGGCGGGTTTGTATGTTTCGCCGCAACCAATCGCAAAAGTGGGAATGATGTTCGCGTCAAAGGCAGAAGCATGGTCATTATAGACCAGCACGATTACATCGGGCTTTTGCTCTTCCTCCCATTTTTTCGTCCACTCATAGCCCTTGAAAATCGGTCCGAAATAGTCGTCCTGGGTCTTGCCCTGATCGACCGCGACCCCGAGAAGCGGAACGTGGCTGGAAGCGACGCCTGCGGTTATCCGTGCCATGTCAATTGCCCTCCCGGATTGATCTATTGCCTTCGGGCGAGCGACCGCCATTCATCATCATATCGCGATATTCGGGAAAGCTCATGTCGGTCATCGTCGAGACCGCCTCGGCAAAACTGATACCATCGGTCGAGAATATCTTGCTGAGAAAATAGATATTGCCGCCGAGGTCGAGCATCCGGTTATAATCGCGATCGAGTACCGCCTGACGCTGATCATCCGTGATCGGCCATTCCGACAGATAGGCCGCCTCATCGGCTTTCCAGCGGTCGCGATTTTCTGCCTTCATCAGGCTCATCGCGAACTGGTTGAGATGATAACCCCGCCGTGCGCGCGTCGCCGTGAAGACCCGCGTGCCGGGGATGTCCTCGAATTCGGCGAGATATTCGTGAATATCCTGAATGCTCATTGGCCGCTCTCCGACTTTATGATTTTGCTGATCATCTGACGCGCGCGCACGCCGCCCTGATCGATATTATAGGACTGCATTGATAGATGAGGATTGGCCGCCAGCGATTTTTGCTGGGCCTCCAATATGACAATATCCTCATCGAAAACGCCATTTTGCTGCTGCCGGAAACGTGCCCCGAAACCGGGGTCGTCAACGCGGAAATCGCGCGCCATGCCCCAGAAATAATGACAATTTTCTTCGTCTTGCGGGGTCATGAAATCGACGACAAAGCCGCGAACGCCCTGATCATGTTTTTCCAGTGTCGCGCCTGCCTCGATCGGGGCCACTCCGACGTCGATCATCACCGCTGCCGGCGCGATAAATTCGCAGATTTGCCAGCGGTCCACCTGACCCTCTTTGCCCAGAGCGCCCTTCCAGAATGGAGGCGGATCAATGTCCGGTATCCAGCGTTCGACAAACACGCGATCTTCCGTTTTGCGAGTATTCAGCGGCGTTTCCATCAATTCCTGCTGCCCGATTGAACCCCCGTGGACATAAGTTTCATGGGTAAGGTCCATCAGATTGTCGATGAGCAACCGGTAGTCGCACTGGATGGGATTATAACCGCCATCGAAGCTCCAGCCATCTGCTGAGCAGGGCCATAGATCGGGGATATCGGCTGGATCGCCTTTCTCCTCGCCCATCCATATCCACACGAACCGGTGTTGTTCGTGTATCTGGAACGTTTGCGTGCAAATCCGTTTGTTCACCGGATCGGATTTCAATGGCATCTCTTCGGCAATTCCGTCAGGCCCGATTTTCAAGCCATGATAGGTGCAGCGAATGGAATCGCCTTCCTTGATACCCATGGACAAAGGCAGCATGCGGTGCGGGCATGCGTCGCGCATGGCCACCACTTCGCTATCGAGTTTGCGCCAGAGCACGACCGGCACGCCCAATATCGTCCGCGCCAGCGGTTGCGGGCCGACTTCATAATCCCATCCGGCGACATACCAGGCGTTTTTTATCCAGGTTGTCACAGCCCTCGCTCCTTCAACTGCGCATCCAGCCGCGGGAAGACACGACGGGCATTGCCTTCAAATATGGCATGGCGTTCTGCATCGGATATATCGAGCGCATCGACATAGCGTTTGGTGTCGTCGAAATAATGGCCGGTTTGCGGATCGATACCGCGCACAGCGCCGACCATCTCGCTGCCGAACAGGATATTCTTGTTGTCGATGACATCAGCCAGAAGATTGATGCCTGGCTGGTGATAGACACAAGTGTCGAAATAGACATTGTTCATCAGGTGGGTCGAAAGATCGGGCTGCTTCAGCATGTCGGCAAGCCCGCGATACCGGCCCCAGTGATAGGGAACCGCGCCGCCTCCGTGCGGAATGATCAGGCGCAATCCCGGAAAGTCCCTGAACAGGTCGCCTTGAATGAGCTGCATGAAGGCGATTGTGTCGGCTGCGATATAATAGGCACCGGTTGCGTGCATTGCCGGATTGCAGCTGCCCGAGACATGGATCATTGCCGGCATGTCCAGTTCGACCATCTTCTCGTAAAAGGGATACCAGAATTTGTCGGTCAAAGGCGGATGCTCGAACTTGCCGCCGCCCGGATCGGGATTGAGATTACAGCCGATAAAGCCCATGTCGACGCAACGTTCGAGCTCGGCGATACTCGATGTCATGTCCGCTTCGGGCGATTGCGGCAGCATGCAAACGCCAGCAAAGGTCTCGGGATAAAGCCCGACCACTCGGGCAATAAGGTTATTGCAAGCTTGCGCCCACGGCACAGCGACTGACTGATCTCCAACATGCGGTGCCATGGCAGAGGCGCGGGGGGAGAATATCGTCATATCCGCGCCGCGCTCTCTCAGCAGGCGGAGCTGGTTCGCTTCGATCGTTTCGCGGATTTCATCATCCGAAATTTCGGGGTAGGGCGGCGCGTTCCCGCCAGCCGCAAAGGCGGCCTTCTGCGCTTCACGCCATTCGTCATGCGCTTTTGGCAGGACAGTATAATGACCGTGGCAGTCGATAATCATCGTCATTGGGCAAGCGCTTTCAATTTTGCATTCAGTCCATCCGGAGGAGGATTGAGGCCAAGTTCGCCGAGCGCCGCCTGCCGTGCAACCGTCGCGCGGGTCAGATCCGGTTCAACGCCCAACATTTCGAGCGTCTTGACTGCTTCCGCCATTTCTGCAGATCTCCGGGTGCCGTGAACCAGCATCCGGTCGAGCCGGTAATCCGCCTGGGCAGACCAGTCATTGTTAAAACTGCCGAGAACCTCATCGATCACGCCTGCCTTCTCGCAGGCGATCAGACATTCTGCGGTCAGTGCCTCAACACCTTTATACATGACCGAACGCAACATCTTGATGGTCGACGCACGGCCGACATTTTCGCCGACAATCCGGACATTGGTGAATCCAAGCGCGCTCAGAGCCTCCATCCCGTCCTCGCAATGCGGGCCGGAGATGAGCAAGGGAACTGCTATACCAGCCGGATCAACCGGAGACATGATGGCGGCATCAATATAATGACCGCCAGCGGCTTCGATAGCGTCCGCTGCAGCGCGTTTGGTATCGGGCGCGACGCTGTTCATGTCAAAGAACAGCGTCCCCGATGCGATTGTGGTTGCCACATCCTGTGCGACAACGAGCGCCTGATCGGCCGTGACCACGCTGATGGCATAATTGCTGCCGAGCAGAGCTTCCGCCAGCGTTGAACAGCCGCAAACCCGGTCTTCGGCAAAAGCATCGTCGAGATTCTGCATGTCGAACACATGCGCCCGTGACTGCCAGCCAGCGGCCCGCGCAAAGGTCCGTCCCGCTTCACCATAACCGACAAGAGTGATCGATTGATCCATGGCTGGCAAGCTATCCTGCGCATTACATTCACGCCAATTGGAAGCTTGAATTTGTTATAAGTTTTTGAGAATTCAATCTGATTTGGATACAGCTTCCAAAATCGTGATAAACTTGGCCTGCATGGCCGTTGGTCGCCAGTCCATGCGCGTTGTCATCCCGATATTGCGGATAAACTCTTTGGGAATTTCGGCAATTTTGGTGAGCCATCCTGCCTCCAGTTCCACAGCCACCTGATCGGGTGATAAGAGTGTCAGAAAATCGCTTTCGATCAATATCTGCCGAATGGTGATAACCGAACCGCATTCAATAGGTACTTCCGGCAGCGGGATGGAACGCGCGGCGAACATCTTTGTCCAACCATCGCGCAATGGCGTGCCTGATGCTGGAATCGTCCAGGGATATTGTGCAAGCGCTTCCAGCGAAGGTTCGTTGTCGGCAGCAGGATGGTCTTTCCGGCCGATCACGACCGGACGATCTTCAAACAGCGGCTGTTGGGTGATGTCCGGTCCGGGCGAGGGATCACGCAAAGCCCCGATCATCACGTCAATGTCGCCGTCGCGCAGTGGCTCGATCAGTTCGTGAAACGCACCCTCGACAATATTAATCGAGACATCGGGATGCATCCGGTGAAACGCCGCCACCGCCGCTGGCAATATCCGCGCCCTAGATAGCGGCATTGCACCAATGGTAATCTTCCCCGTCTCGCGCCCGAGCAAGGCGGAGAGCTCGCTTAATCCTGCGTCCAGCTCCGCCCTGGCGAGACGGAACCGCCGCACGGTGCGGCGACCTTGCTCGGTCAGTGTAACCCCCTTGCCGCGTCGCTCGACCAGCTTTCGCTTGAGCGCAACCGACAGATCACCGACCGCGCGGTGCAACGAAGGCTGTGCCAGTCCGGTTGCCGCCGACGCCTCGGCATAGCTGCCCGCACTGGCGAGCGCGATCAGGGCGCGGAGCTGTGTCATCGTAACCCGGGGTGATGCGATCTGCGCCAATGCTGCTTCGATGCGCGGGAAGAGCAGGTGTCCCGCATCGGTCGGGATCATCCCGTCGGTTCTGCGTTCAAATAGCGGCTGTCCAAGCTGCGCTTCGAGTTTTACAATCCCCTGTGTGATCGCCGGTTGGCTGATATGGATCGCCTGTGCTGCTGCAGAAATGCTGCCCAAGCGTCCGATAGAGACAGCAGCGCGCAGGTGGCGCAAGTTGAAATTCCAGATCTCCATTTCCTGAACAATTAGCATATTATTATATCCATTGCATAGTTCCGACTTGCGTCGCGCCGCGGAAACTTCGTAAACTTTGAACAGTCAAAGGAGCCTGATCATGTCCAATATCGTTGTCCAGAATATCGAGCGCGCCGATCTGGCCGTGGTCGATGGCCTTGCCAAATGCGGCGTCGCAACGGTGCACGAAGCGCAGGGCCGAACCGGCCTGATGGCCAGCAATATGCGGCCAATTTACCCGGGTGCGCGGATAGCAGGAACAGCGGTTACAATCTCGGCCGCGCCGGGCGACAACTGGATGGTGCATGTCGCCATCGAGCAATTGAAAGAGGGAGATGTGCTGGTACTGGAACCCACCAGTCCATGCGAGGATGGATATTTTGGCGATCTCCTGGCGACATCGGCACAAGCGCGCGGATGCCGGGGGCTGATCATCAATGCCGGGGTGCGGGATGTCCGCGACTTGCAGGAAATGAAATTTCCCGTCTGGTCGAAGGCGATATTTGCTCAGGGAACGGTCAAAAACACGCTGGGTTCAGTCAATGTGCCAGTGGTTTGCGCCGGAGCTTTGGTAAATCCCGGTGACGTGATCGTTGCGGATGATGATGGCATATGCGTCGTTAAACGGGAGGAGGCCGCCAGCGTGCTCCTGAAAGCGCAGGAGCGCGAAGCCAAGGAAGAAGAAAAACGGCAGCGGCTGGCGAGCGGTGAGCTTGGCCTCGATATGTATAAGATGCGCGAACGGCTTGAGAAAGAAGGCCTGAAATATGTCTGATGGAATCCGCGTCATGTGGATGCGGGGCGGAACGTCCAAGGGGGGGTATTTTATTGCCGAAGACCTGCCGACCGAGACCGCTGTCCGCGACGCGTTCCTTCTGCGAATCATGGGTTCCCCCGACGAACGCCAGATCGACGGCATGGGTGGTGCCGACCCGCTGACCAGCAAGGTAGCGGTGGTCCAAAAGTCTGAACGCGACGGCGTCGACGTCGATTATCTCTTCCTTCAGGTGTTCGTCGATCAGGCGTTGGTCAGCGACGCACAAAATTGCGGAAACATACTGGCAGGTGTTGGTCCTTTTGCCATTGAGCGAGCATTAGTGGCTGCTGGCGACGGCGAAACCAAAGTCACAATCTATATGGAAAATACCGGCCAGATCGCGGTGGCAACGGTGCAAACGCCTGAAGGCGTTCCGATCTATCTGGGAGATGCCCGGATAGATGGCGTACCTGGTACTGCGGCACCGATACCGCTCGAATTTCGCGATACAGCTGGTTCCAGTTGCGGTGCATTGCTGCCAACAGGCAATGCCGTCGACATTATCAATGGCGTGCCATGCACACTTATCGACAATGGCATGCCCTGTATCATCATGAAGGCATCGGATGTCGGCGCGACCGGCTATGAAAGCCGCGACGAACTGGATGCGGCCGATGATTTGAAAGCCAGGATAGAGGCTATCCGCCTTGCAGCTGGCGAGCGCATGAACCTGGGCGATGTGACGGAAAAATCCGTCCCCAAGATGATGCTGGTTGCCCCGCCAAGAAATGGCGGAGCCATCACCGTCCGCAGCTTCATCCCGCACCGGGCCCATGCAAGCGTTGGCGTGCTCGCAGCGGTGACGGTCGCGACCGCTGCACTTATCGATGGTACTCCTGTCGTAGAAGTTGCCGATGTGCCGGCCGGGAGCAGCAAAACGCTTTCTGTCGAGCATCCGACTGGAGAAACAACCTGTGTGATGGAGGTGGACACTACCGGCAATGTGACCAGCGCTGCCATGCTGCGCACGGCGCGCAAATTGATGGATGGAGAGATATTTGCATGACCGTCGGCAATTCAGATAATTTGGGCACATGGACCGATCACTTGGGCAATATATATTGTTCATCGGACGAACCGGAACGGATTGTCAGTTGGCATTCCCATCCATCCAAACCAAAATTCACGCCGCCTTCCGGTGCAGTTGATGCCCATTGCCATGTCTTTGGCCCACAAGCGCAGTTTCCATTCAGTCCCAAGGCCAAATATCTCCCCGAAGATGCTGGTCCGGACAAGCTATTTGCTCTGCGCGATCATCTGGGATTTTCCCGGAACGTGATTGTCCAGGCGAGTTGCCACGGAACCGACAATAGTGCGACGCTGGACGCTATTGCTAAATCAGGCGGGATGGCGAGGGGCGTGGCGGTGGTCGACCCGGCGATCAGCGAAGCCGAATTGGAAGCGCTCCATGAAGGTGGCATTCGCGGCGTGCGTTTCAATTTCCTCAAGCGGCTGGTCGACAACGCGCCGAAAGACAAGTTTCTCGAGATCGCGGGCCGTTTGCCTGAAGGATGGCATGTTGTGATCTACTTTGAGGCGGATATCTTGCAAGAGATGAAGGAGTTTCTTGAGAAGATTCCGGTGCCAATTGTCATCGACCACATGGGACGACCCGATGTCAGTCAGGGAGCAGATGGTCCGGATATGATGGCATTCCGCGAACTGCTAGACAGTCGAGACGACATCTGGACGAAAGTAACTTGTCCCGACCGGCTTGACGCAGCAGGACCACCTTTTACAAATTTTGTTGCAGCCGTTCGTCCGCTGGTTGAAGACTATCCCGACCGCGTGTTGTGGGGAACGGATTGGCCGCATCCAAATATGCAGGCTATTCTGCCAGATGACGGGCAATTGGTGGATGTCATCCCGCAGATAGCAGTAACAAAACAACTGCAACGCCAATTATTGGTAGAAAACCCGATGGCCCTTTATTGGGCTATGGATTGATGGCCGCGATCCACGAAAATCAAATCTTATGCTCAATTTATGTAGCTAGTGTCGGGTTCTTAGACCTGGTGCCTCCCTTTAATGGTATATGCGTGCGCCGAGAATGACACCTTTTAGAGTCTGCTAAAACGATGCAACTCCTGACGTAGCTCTCATGAAACACAGCAAAGCTTGTGTGCATAGCGCTATGGCGCTCGCAACCCTTTGTCCTTCAGAATTTTCTAATGCTGCTTTGTGTAGGTCTTCTAGCAGGTCGGCTAATGAACCAGATTGGAGTTTCTCAGGATATTGACCCTGGAACGCGCTGGCGTTAATTGCACGGCGCGGCGACCACGTTCCCGTCCCCGAAGGGGTTCAAGTCCGGGACGGCCCGGCGACCTGACGGAGGTTGCCATGGCG